>Ga0156531_1117_pt3 | contig 95355 bp, 65 predicted proteins | sample RifOxyB3_FD_111926 | JGI IMG/M metagenome (GOLD analysis project Ga0156531, IMG submission 111926) | Lentisphaerae bacterium RIFOXYB12_FULL_65_16 | reverse complement strand
CCTCAGGCCGCCCCCCCGGCGTGGGGACACGCCGGGGGTACTCGCCGCACACGACGGTCACGAATCTTGAAACAGCCCTGCAACTTTGCGGGAAGCGATTCCATTCCGGCCGTAGGGAGACTAAATTACCCGGCTCAGCGTCCGCCGCGGCAGGCGCGCCCCCCGGCACACGTCGGTGCGGTGACGGTCAAGATGGTTGGCCGTGTGTCTGACACCCTGTTCTCTGCACCGTTCCCCTCATCGGCGCTCGGCCCCGATGGCCGACCTGAGGCGACGGTGGCACGAACGGGATGGTAGGTTTTCAGGAACAGGAGACGACAATGAACCGAATTGTCATAGCCGTGCGATTGTTTTTCAGAGCCTTGGCGGGTGCGGAGTTCGCAGCACAGGCGGAACGACTGCTCGGCGGGGCGCTGCCGGTGCCGCCGCCGACAGCGAAGCCGGTGGCGGAACCCAAGCCCGCGGCGGCGTCCGCGACGCCGGCCCGTCCGGCGCGCAGTGAGGCGTTGACGTTGCTGGCCGTGCTGCAGCAGGAAGCGCGCCTGGTGGATTTCCTCATGGAGCCAATCCAGGGCTACGACGACGCGCAGGTTGGCGCCGCGGTGCGCGGGATTCACCGGGACTGCGGCGGCGTGCTCACGCGTCTGTTCGACCTGAATCCGCTGCGCGCCGAACCGGAGGGCACCGTTCTGGACGTCCCGACGGGATTCGATCCCGCGGCCTGCAAGCTAACCGGCGACGTGAAGGGAACGGCGCCGTACCGCGGAACCTTGCGGCACCCAGGCTGGGCAGCGGCGAAGTGTGAGATGCCCGTGTGGGCCGGCCGTGCGGAGTCCGCTCTCGTGGTTGCGCCGGCGGAAGTGGAGGTGCGCTGATGGCCCGGAGAAAGTGCCAGTACTGCATTGGGATCGACTTGGGCACCACGAACATCGTGCTGGCCTACGCGCCGATCGATGCCGAGCGTGCAGAGGTCAAGGTGCTGCCGATTCCGCAATTGACGGCGCCGGCGACGGTGGAACCCCGTGACGTGCTGCCGGCGTTCCTTTACGTGGCGACGCCGGAGGAGGCGGCCGCCGGTAATTTCAGCCTGCCGTGGGCTGCCAATCCGGACGGGGCCGGGGGCGAACTGGCGCGGCGCCGGGCGGCGGAAGTTCCGGCGCGCACGGTCGCCGGCGCCAAGTCCTGGCTGTGCCACAGTCGCGTTGACCGGCATCAACCGATTCTGCCGTGGAATGCACCCGAGGAGGTCGCCAAACTATCGCCCGTGGCGGCGTCGACGCGCTATCTGGCGCATCTTGTGGCGGCGTGGGAACAGGCATTTCCGGACGCACCGCTGGCGTCGCAGTCGGTCGTACTCACGGTTCCGGCCAGTTTCGATGCCAGTGCGCGCGAACTGACGCGCGAGGCGGCCCTGGCCGCCGGTCTGCCCGAGGACCTCGTGCTGCTCGAAGAGCCGCAGGCGGCGCTGTACGCCTGGCTGGCGGACCGCGGCGAACACTGGCGCCGCGAACTGACGGCGGGCGATACACTGCTGGTCTGCGACGTGGGCGGCGGCACCACGGACTTCTCCCTGATCGGCGTCGAGGCGGAGAGCGGCGACCTGGTGCTCCGGCGCCTGGCGGTGGGGAATCACATCCTGGTGGGCGGCGACAACATGGACCTGACCCTGGCGCACGCCGCGAGAGAGAACTTTGCGGAGAAAGGCGTTGATGTGGACCCCTGGCAGGCCGTTGCCCTGTGGCACGCCTGCCGCAACGCCAAGGAGGCGCTGCTGGACACGAAAGGGCCCGATACGCACCCTGTCACCGTCCTGGGCCGCGGGCGCAGCGTGGTCGCCAAGACGATTTCCGTGCCCTTGGCGCGCGAGCAGGTTGTGACCGCGCTGGCGGATGGGTTCTTCCCGCTCTGCGGCAAGGATGACCGGCCCCAGAAGCATCGCGTCTCGGGGTTCCGCGAGGTCGGATTGCCGTACGAATCGGACACGGCGGTGACGCGGCACCTGGCGCAGTTCCTGGGCGGTTGCCCCGAGCGGCCGACGCACCTGCTGTTCAACGGCGGCGTGTTCAAGGCGCCGGTGTTCCAGGAGCGCATCGTGCAGGCGCTGACCGCCTGGTACGGGCAGGAGCCACGCGCCCTGAGCGGCAACGTCAGCCTCGATTTCGCCGTGGCGCGCGGCGCCGCCTACTACGGTGCGGTGAAACGGGGCCGGGGCATTCGCATCCGTGGCGGTACGGCCCGCGCCTACTACCTCGGCATCGAGACCGCGGGACTGGCGGTGCCCGGTGCGGCCCGGCCGTTGCGCGCCCTCTGCGTGGCCGCACACGGGATGGAGGAAGGCTCGGAAACCGACGTGTCCGGCCCCGCCATCGGCCTGGTCGTGGGCGAGCCGGCACGATTCCGCTTCTTCAGTTCCACAGTGCGACGCGAGGACAAGCCGGGGGCGTTGCTCGACCGCTGGCAGAACGGCGAACTGGAGGAGACCGACTCCATGGAGGCGACTCTGCCGCCGACCGGCGCGGGCGAGGAGGACTTTGTCGAAGTGCGCTTTCATTCCGACATCACCGAACTGGGTATGCTGCAGCTCTGGTGCGTGGCCACCCAAGGCGACGGCCGCTGGAAACTGGAGTTCAGCGTGCGCGAAGACGCGGAGGCGAATTGAGCCCGACGACGGGCCGCTCCCCGGCGCCGGCGAATCGCCCCCCTCCGGTCCGTTGGGTCCGTTGGGTCCGTTCCGGCGCCAGACGCACCCTCCCGGCAAGACATAGCGAGCCATGCATTCCCCGAAACACAACGCACAATACGTGATCGGCATCGACCTGGGCACGACGAACTCGGCGCTGGCCTACGTGGACACGGCGGCGGCCGAGTGGCGGGTGCAGACGCTGCGGCTGCCGCAGTGGGTCGGGGCAGGCCTGGTCGAGGAGCGCGACCTGTTGCCCTCGTTCCACTACGAGTTTGCTCACGACGAGAAGGCCAGCGAAGCCGGGCGGCTGCCTTGGGACGCGACGGCGCCCGGGCACGCGGTCGGCGTCGGCGCGCGTGACCGCGGAGCGGAGACCCCGGCCCGGCTCATCTGCAGCGCCAAGTCCTGGCTCTGCCATCCGGGAATTGACCGGACTGCCGCGGTTCTGCCCTGGCGCGGCGCAACGGACGTGACGCGCCTGTCGCCGGTCGCGGTCAGCGCCCGGTTCCTGGCGCACTTGCGGGTGGCCTGGGATCACACTTTTGCCACCGCGCCGCTGGCGCAGCAGCATGTGATCCTCGGTGTGCCGGCTTCGTTCGACGAGGTGGCACGCGAGCTCACGGTCAAAGCGGCCGAGACGGCGGGGTTGGGTCAGGTCACGCTGCTGGAGGAACCGCAGGCGGCGTTCTACGCCTGGGTTCACTGGCGTGGCCAGGGCTGGCGCGAGCAGTTGCCGCCCGGCAGCGTCATTCTGGTCTGCGACGTGGGCGGCGGCACGACCGACCTGACCCTGATCGAAGTGCGGCAGGCGCCGGACGGACGCAGTCAGTTCCATCGGGTGGCCGTCGGCGACCACCTGATCCTGGGTGGCGACAACCTGGACCTGGCCCTGGCTCACCACGTGGAAGACAGACTCGGCGCCGGCCGTGCGCTGGACCCGGCACGCTGGGCCGTGCTGGTCCGCCGCTGCCAGGCAGCCAAGGAAGTCCTGCTTGGCGCGCAGCCGCCGGAGCGGGTGACGCTGTCCATTCCCGGTTCGGGCGCGCGGGTTGTGGGCGGCGCGATGCAGGCCGAGCTCACACGCGAGGAGGCCACAGCGGTCCTGGTGGAGGGCTTCCTGCCCCGTGTCGGCCTGGACGTGCGCCCGGCCACCGTCGCATCCGGGTTCCGCGAGTTTGGACTGCCGTTTGCGCCGGATCCGGGCATCACGCGCTACCTGGCCGCCTTTCTGTGCGAACACCGGGGCGTTCTCCAATCGCGGGCCGTTCCGGAACTGGCGGTGCGGCCGGATGCCGTGCTGGTCAACGGCGGCTTCTTCGCCTCGCAGGTGCTGAAGGCACGGTTGTTGGACGCCCTGACCGGGTGGTTCCGGGCCGCCGACAGCCGCTACGCGCCGCGGTTGCTGGAGACGCCGCGGCCGGACCTGGCGGTGGCCCAGGGCGCGGCCTACTATGGCATGGTGTGCCGCGGCCAGGGCGAAGCGATCAAAGCCGGCCTGGCGCGGGCTTACTTCATCGGCGCGGGGACAACGCCGAGCCAGCCCGGCGCGGCGACCGCCGTGTGTCTCGTCCCGTATGGACAGCCGGAGGGCACTTCTGTCGAACTGCGGCAGCGCGAGTTCGAACTGCGCCTGCGCCAGCCGGTGGGGTTTGACCTTTACGCGTCGAGTCGGCGCACCCAGGACCAGCCGGGTGACCTGGTGGCCTGCGACCCGCTGGAACTGACCGCCTTGCCGCCGATCCGCACCGTGATTGCCACCGGCAAGCAGGCGCGGCAGGACGTGACCCGCGTCCGGCTGCTCACGCGCCTCACGGAGGTCGGCACGTTGGACATTCGCTGCGTGGAAGCGGCGGGCACGCGGCAGTGGCGGCTGGAGTTCGACGTGCGCGCCAAGCCGCCGGTGGCCAGTGCCCGCACGAGCACAGTCCTGGCGGAGCAGGAGGACGAGACCGCCGGCGCGCGCCTGGCCGCCTGCCGGCAGGCCGTGAGCGACGTGTTCGGCGGCGGGGCGCCGGCCGCAAAGCCCGAGCAACTGATGAAACGACTGGAGCAGCTCTCCGGTCAGACACGCCTGGAGTGGGCGCCCGGATTCCTGCGCGAACTGTGGCGCACGGTGCTGGATTCCCGTGACGGGCGGCGGCTCTCGCCGGTCCACGAGGCGCGCTGGCTGAACCTGCTCGGGTTCACCCTGCGCCCCGGGTTCGGTTGCCCGGTCGACGACTGGCGCGTCGACGAAACGTGGAAACTCGTCCACGATGGTGTGCGGCATCCGCGCAACGACATGGTGTGCGGCGAGTGGTGGGTGCTGTGGCGGCGGATCGGCGGAGGACTGGACGCCGGCCGCCAGAAGGCGCTGGCCGCGCCCCTGCTCGCCGCACTGCGGCAGCGCGTGGCCGGCCGCAAGACCGAGCGTGTGAAAGCCGGCCCGCACGAGACGGCGGAGATTTGGCGCGTCCTCGGTGCGTGCGAGAGCCTCGATCCCTCAGCCAAGGACGCCTTGGGGGACTTGGCGGTGCACGACCTTCAGCGTCTCGGCCTGCAGGCGCACAACGGCGGCGAGCTCTGGGCCTTGGCGCGCCTGGGCGCGCGCGAACCCGCCTATGGCGCGCTGAACCTGGTGCTGCCGCCCGAAACGGTCGAGAAGTGGCTCGAGGCGCTGGGACCGGCCACGGCGCGGAAGGAGACGGCGTTCGCCGTCATGCAACTCACGCGCCGGACCGGTGACCGGTACCGGGATGTGACTCCTGCCGTGCGGAAGCGGGCCCTCGCCTGGTTGCGGGACAGCGGCGCGCCGCCGCACTACGCGGAACTGGTCGAGAACGGCGGCGGCCTGGCGGCCAGCGAACAGCAGGCCATGCTCGGCGACGCACTGCCCGCCGGACTGCGACTGGTGCTGTGAGCGAACTGCCCGCAGTGCCACGGTCAGCGCACGCAACGGTGGCTGGTCGCGCGCGCCCGCGAACTGCTGCCCTCGAGCCCGCAGGCGTCGATCCGCACTGCAAGGTGGCTGGTCGCGCGCGCCCGCGAACTGCTGCCGGTGCCGTATTGATGAGCTTGATGCGGCCATCGGCCTCATCCTGCGGTTTCCGACGGCATGGGTCCAGCTCTCGGGTGAGTACCGCCGACAGTAATTCCGAGACGTGGGGGAGGGGACTGTGGACCTGCCCTGATGAGTATCGTCCGTGGGCCCCTTGTCTTTGCCTTGGCGCTCGTCTATCCTATTAGGCCATGGACGAGACGTTGACAACCCCGGATTTCAGTCGCCTGCCGATGACCGGCTGGTTTCCCGGGCACATGCTCAAGGCCGGGCGCCGGATGCATGAGCTTTTGCGGTTGGTCGATCTGGTGGTGGAATTGCTCGATGCGCGGATCCCCGCCTCGTCGCGGAACCCCGCGTTCCGCCAGTCACTGCTGGGCAAGCCCCATTTCCTGGTGCTGAACAAGAGCGACTTGGCCGACCCGGAGGCGACCCGGGGCTGGTGTCAGTGGTTCGCGGCACACGGCGAACGTGTTCTGGCCGTGGCAACTCAGAACGCGGGCGACATGGCGCAACTGCAGGGCGCGTGGCAGGAGGCGGTGGCTGCCGAGAGGCAGCTTCGTGGCAGTACGCGGGCACTGAACCGGCCGGTTCGGATCATGATCGCCGGAATTCCGAACGTGGGCAAGTCCACGCTGGTCAACCGCTTGGCTGCGTCGCGCAAGGCGGTGGTCGGCCCCAAGCCGGGCGTGACGCGCCAAACGCAGTGGGTGCCGCTGCAGGGGGGCATGGAACTACTCGACACGCCCGGCGTGCTCTGGCCGCGACTGCGCAACAAGGCGCACGAGCTGAAACTGGGCCTGATCGGTTCGATGGCCGACGAACTCGCCGGCCCGGAACTGCTCGCCGAATTCCTGTTGTACCAGCTCGCGCAACAGTCCCGCCCGACGCGCTGGGACGTGTATGGGCTCGCGACTGCACCCGCTTCGGCCGCAGACCTGCTCGAGGCGGTCGGGCGCCGGCGCGGCCTGATCCTGCCCGGCGACAAGGTCGACACCTTTCGGAGCGCGATCGCGCTGATGAAGGACTTCCGTGACCTGAGACTCGGGCGGTTCACGCTCGAAGTCCCGGACGACCCGGGCCGACACCCGCAACCCCAGTCGCAGCCTGCAATGGAAACCGAGGAAAGCACGCGGTCATGAGCGAACCCATCATTGTTTACCTGCCGAAGCTGTATGAGAACATGGACGAGGCGACGATCGGGCCGTGGCAGGTGCGGGTCGGGGACACGGTCGCCAAGGAGAAATTCCTGGTCGAACTGATCACCGACAAGACGGTGGCGGAACTCGAATCCCCGGCCGCCGGACAGGTGCTGGGCGTTTACGCGACCGAGAAGAGCACCGTGCCCGTGGGCTATGCGCTGCTGGCCATTGGCGAGCCGGGTACGCCTGCGCCTGACGTGGCTGCGGAGAACGACGCGAAACTGGCCGCACACACCGCGGCTAGCGGGCTGGACGGCGGCGCGCCGAGTCCGCAGGCGAAGAAGGACGCCGGCGCCGCGCGCCAGACGGCGTACCGCGCCGCGCCGGCCGCCCGCAGCCTGGCACGTGAGCACGGCCTCGATCTGGAGCTGGTGGCGCAGTTCTGTCATCGGCCGATCATCCACCGCAAGGATGTTGAGGACTATATCCAGGCGCAGCAGGCCCGGGCTGCGGAGTCCGCAACGACCACGGCGCCCGTCGAGCGGCGAACGGGGCTCGCGGGGCAGGTGGCGCTGGTGACGGGCGCGAGCGGCGGGATCGGCCGGGCCATCAGCCGCCGCTTGGCCGAAGCGGGGGCGACCGTGGTGCTGCACTACCACGCGAACGAGGCTGCGGCCAATGAACTGGCGCAGGAATTGGCCAGCCGCGGCGCGACGGTCCAGGTGTGGCCGGCGGACCTGGCCGACACCGAGGCGTGCAAGAGCATGGTGGCGGGCGTGATCGCGAAGTTCGGGCGCCTCGATATCCTGGTCAATAATGCCGGACTGCTCGACGACGGCGTGGTCTCGTTCATGACCGATGCGCAGTGGGAGCGCGTGCTGAAGGTCAACCTCACAGCACCGTTCTGGCTGACCCGCGCGGCGGTCATGACCATGGCGCGCCAGAAGTACGGGCGGATCGTGAATATCGCGTCGGACGCGGGAACCCTGGGGTCGGCGAGCCGGTCGAACTATGCAGCGGCGAAGGAAGGCCTGGTCGGGTTCACGCGCTCGGTGGCGCGCGAAACTGCCGGTCTCGGCGTGCGCGTGAATGCGGTCAGCCCGGGCTTTGTCGATACGGTGATGATGAAGAATATCCCGGCGGCGCGGCGGCAGGAGCTGCTCAAGGGCATTCCGGTGCGGCGCTTCGGCCGGCCGGAGGATGTGGCCGAACTGGTGCTGTTCCTGAGCTCGCCGCAAGCCGACTACATCACCGGCCAGGTCATCCATGTGGACGGAGGCTTGTTCATGGGGTGAGGAAGTCGGGGGCTTCCCGCCCCCGAACCCCCGGCCAAGGGGCGTCATTGACTCCCCTTGGAACCCCTCGACGTTGCGTCGGGAAACGCACGGGCGGCCGCCCGTGCGTTTCCCGACGCGGTGCCGTCCGCCGTCACGGTCCCGCCGCGGGCGGGACCGTGACGGCGGAAAAAGACTGTCGGTGTCAGCCATCGCCGTGAGGAAAGTATGGCGTATCTGTCAGCCGCATCGCAAGTGCTGTACTACCTCACCATGGGGTATGGCGTCTACGTCTGTGTTGCGGCGTACCGGGGCACACGGTACAAGGCGTGGTTGCTCATCGGCGTGTTCTGTCTGTCGCCGTTCCTGTCGCTCGTGACGCGACAGGTGTCCGGGATCATCTACGGTAGTCCGCTTCCGCATCAGATGGTGGCCGCAGCCGGAGATGTACCGAACACCCCGAGGGGCACCATTCCGGAACGGTACATCACGTGGCACATGCCGGTGTTCCCGCTCCTCCTTGTCTGGGGGTTGTCACTCGTGGCCGAAGAACACCTGAGACGGAATCGCGAAGTGCAAGGAACAACACCCACGGGGGGATGAGTCTCGTCGCCGGGCGTAGGGTTTCCCCTCCCTCGACACCCGACACCCGACCCTCGTCCCGCGACACAGCAGTTGGTTCAGCGAAAGGCTTCGATCCGTGGACAAACCACCGGTATACGTGACGGGCATGGGGCTGGTGAGCTGCCTTGGCGCCGGGGTGGCCGAGGTGTTCGCGCGCATGTGCCGAGGCGAGTGCGGCATGCGGCCGATCGACCGGTTCCCGGCCGCGGTTTACGCGCAGCCCAAGGGCGGTCAGATCGAGCCGGCACTCGAACAGCGCCTGCGCGAGGAGTTCCCGGACGAGGATCTGGCCGCCGGCGTGGTCAAGGCCGCCGGCCGCGAGGCCCTGCGCCAGGCGGGTGCCTGGACTGAGACCGTACGGGTGCCGGCAGCGGACTTCGGACTGGTCCTGGCTACCAATTTCGGGCCCATGGAAACGCTCGAATGGTGCTGGCGCGAGCGCGTCGAGGTCGGAACGCTCGACGCAAAGACGTTTGCGCACTTCGACCAGTTCGTCGAGAACGTGGCTGCGTGGCTGGGGTGCGGCGGACCGCGCGTGCAACTCTCGCTCTCGTGCGCCTCGGGTGCGGCCGCGGTCGCGCTGGCCAAGGACTGGATCCAGGCCGGCCGCTGCCGCCGCGTGCTCGCGATCGGCTACGACATGCTGACGGAGTTCTGCTGGTGCGGACTCAGCAACCTGCGCACCATCAGCACCGATGCGATCAGGCCGTTCGACGCGCGCCGGTCCGGGACGATCTTCAGTGAAGGCGCCGCGGCGATGCTGCTGGAACTCGGCGGCAACAGTGGGGCCGGAGGCGTGCGGCTAGCGCGGGTGGCCGGCGGCGCCACGAACAACAATGCCTATCACATGACCGCACCACCGAAAGAGGCGGAGGGCACGCGCCGCGTCATGGCCGCGGCGTTGGCCGACGCGGGGCTGGCGCCGGAGTCGATTGACCACATCTGTGCCCATGCTACCGCGACGGTTGCCAACGACACCACCGAAACGGCGGCGTTCCACAACCTGTTCGGTGAGCGGCTCAAAGAGATGACCGTGGCGGCACACAAGTCGCAACTTGGCCACATGATGGGCGCTGCAGGGTTGGCGGAGGCAATCGTGACCGTCGAGGTCTTGCGCCAGCACGTCATTCCGCCGACCATCAACCATGAGCAGCGGGATCCGGGGTGTCTGGTTGACTGCATCCCCGGGAAGGCCCGCGCCAGGGCGGTGAAACGCGCGATCACGAGTTCCGCGGGTATCGGCGGTAACAATTCGGCGCTGGTGTTGGAGAGTGTGGAATAGAGAGGGATGAGGGATGAGGGATGAAAGCTGAGGGTGGAGGCAGAGGGACCGTATCTGGCTCCGGACTCTGGACCTCAGCCTTCAGCTTTCATCCCTCAGCCCTCCCTTCTGCCCCCCTCGACACCCGACACTCGTCCCACCACAAGGAGGTTACGCGTGAGTGCTTGCGGACAGGTGAAAGTGGCTGGTCTTGGCTGGGTCTTGCCGTTTTCGACGGGGTCAGGGTTGGAGGTGTGCCGCCGCCCAGACTGGTTAACGAGCAGTCCGCAGCTCAACGCGGCATTGAACGGCTTCGATGCCCGGCCGTATCTGAGTTCCGTGAAGGGCTATCTGGATCCGGCCAGTGCGTTCTTTCTGGCGGCGGCCAGCCTGGCGCTCGGCCAGGAAGCGCACGCCAGTGGCGGGGCGAGGCGGGAGCGGATAGGCGTAAGCACGATCAGTCGTTACGGTGCGCCGGTGTCCGGGTACAAGTTCTACGAGCAGTTTCTTTCAAAGGGCGCACGGCTGGCCAGCCCGCTGGTGTTTCCGCACGGGTACTCCAACACGGCAGGGAATCTGGCTGCTATCGAGTTCGGGCTGGGCGGACCGCACATGGTCCTGTACGGGACTGCAGCGGTGTCGGAAGCCTTCGACTTCGCCCTGAACCGTTTGGGGGATGGCACCGCGGACCAGATGCTGGTGGTGGCGTATGAAGCGGTTGCGCCAGAAGCTGTTCCCGACGGACTCAACGTGCTGAACGGCGCGGTGGCTGTCTGGCTCACACTGGACACTGCCCGACCCGCTCTGGTGGTGGACTTGACGCCGGAGTGCATGCGCTCGCAGGGCGGCGGTGGCGTAGGGGCTGGGGGAGGCAGCGTGCTGAACCTGCTCTCTGTGCTGCAGGCGTTACCGGCAGGTTTGTGAACGCTCACGGCCTCAAGTCGGCACGGAAGGTTTGCCTGCCGGTGTCGCGGCGTCTTTCCGACCGCACTCGGACCCTGGTAACGTCTGGCCCAAGCTCAGTGCGGGTCCGCCGGCCAGCCGCCGGTATTGTGAGTGTTCTCCTGGGTGGACCAGTCGTCTCCTGAATAGCCGGCGACGTGACCGTCGCCGTACAGCACCGATCCGTAGTTGGAGTGATTCGGAGTGATGATACGGTCACAGCCCAGGCCCGTTTCCATGCTGCACTCTTTCTCGTTCAACCCGCCGCGGTAGATGTAGTCAAGGTGCGCATCGTCGATCGTACCGGGGGGGGCGAACGAGGTCAGGGTTGACGGGCAGACGAAGATATCGCTCTCGCCGACGTGTCCCGAAGAGAACAATAGACGCAAGCCTTCCGCGTTGTTGCCGGGCGGGAAGAATTCGTCCCAGGCCGCGGCGTACATGCGCAGCGTCATCCCCACCTGCTTGAGGTTCGCCATGCAGTTCACGCGGCGCGCTCGTTCGCGGGCTGAAGACATCGATGGAAGCATGAACCCCGCCAGGATGGCGATGATTGCGATGACGACGAGCAACTCGACGAGCGTAAACCAACGAGTTCTGGACTTCTCGGAGCGGCCCATCGGTTTGAGGCGAGTTCTACGACTCATGCTTGTTCCCCCGTCATCATGGACCCGTTGAGCGAAACGCTTTTGCCATTCCCCACAGGAGATGATCGGAGCGAGCGAAGTACGCCAGGCCCGACCGCCTCGGCCTCACCAGTTGCTTATTTGTACAGCCTTGCCCGCGTAATGTCAAGCCCTGGTTGTGTCTTTGCTGGTTGTCTCTCTTGAGCATGACGGGGAGGGGCCGGGATCGGGATGCACGGGAGTGTGCGGCAGGGTGAAGAAGAAAGTACTGCCCCGGCCCTGCCCCTCAGACTCAACCCAGATTCGGCCGCCGTGGCTTTCCACGATGCGTTTGGCCAGGGCCAGGCCGATGCCGCTTCCCTCGGTCTTGGGATCGAGCTTGTCGAAAAGGTCGAAAACACGCTGCTGGTCCTTCGGATTCACGCCAATCCCGTCATCTCGGACAAAGATGACCACGTCGTCCTCCCGGGGTTGGGCGCCGATCTCGATCCGCGGCTCGGATCCAGGTCGGGCGAACTTAACCGCATTGTCGATGAGGTTCTCCAAGACCTGTGAAAGGCGCGGTCGTACGGCCTGCACAGCAGGCAACTGCCCGGACACCGTGACCTGGGCCTTCTGCGTCGCGATGCGGCCGGAAAGCATGTCGAGCACATCGCGGACCAGGACATCGAGTCGGACCTCCTCGGGTGGATGCGTGAATCGACCGGCGCGCGAAAGCTGCAGCAGATCGTCGAGCAGGTCGCTCATCTTGTCGCTGGCGCGGTTCACCCGCTCTATGTAGTTTGGCAGGTTGGCGTACTCGCCGGCCATCGCCTCGTGTTCGATGAGACTGAGGAAGCCTTTCACGGTGATCAGGGGGCTTTTCAAGTCGTGCGAGACGGCATAGGTGAAGCGTTCCAATTCAGCGTTCTTGGCTTCCAACTCGCGGATGAGGTCCTCGCGATGGTTCTCGACACGCTTGCGCTCCGTGATGTCCGAGGCAATGCCCATGACACCGACGGCCTCGCCGTTCCGGTTCCGCAGCGGCGCGGCGCGCAGGCTGATGGCGATCAGCGTGCCGTGCCGCGTGGCGCACTGCATCTCGATATCGATGACCGTCATCTCCTGCCACTTCTCGGCGAAGAGTCGATCGAACTGGACCGCATCTTCGGTCCCGACGGTGATCGGATTAGGTCGGCCGATGACCTCGTTCTCGTTCCAGCCAAACAGGCGGGTGGCGGCCGCGTTCCACATGGTGACGGTGCCGGCCGGATCCCAGGTGATGATGGCCGATGGCGACGAACTCACCAGCACGCGCAACTTCTCGTTGGTATCGCGGAGCGCTTCCTCCGCCTCGCGCCGTTTGCGTCGGACCTCGGCGTCGCGCAGTTCGCGGGCCAGAACCGGGACCAGCCGCCCCACGTTGCTTTTCAGAATGCAGTCGCGCACGCCCAACCGCATGAATTCCGCCGCCTTCTCTTCGGGCATCTTGGCGGAGAGCAGGATGAACGGGATATCGAGTTGGCTCTGGGTCAGAGTGCGGAACGCGGTCAAACCGTCGAACCCCGGCATGGAGTGGTCAGCCAGAACCGCATCCCACGCGCAGCGGTGCAAGGCGACGGCCATGTTCTCCGCCGCGGTCACGCGTTCGAACTCGACCTGGTAACCCGCCCGCTTCAGTTCGCGGGTGACCTGCAGTGCGTCTTCGGCGGAGTCCTCCACGATCAGGACTCGCAGCGGAATGAAGTTCATGGCGTGGCTTCCCCGGCTGTGACGGCTCACGTTGCGGTGGTCGCGAGGGCGTTGACTCGGTTCGAACCCGGGTCGCGCTGCGCTTATGTCGGCAACTCGAGGCGGCCGACGAGGTCCTGCACGCTGGCATAGCCGTGGGCGTCGAGATACCCGTTCAGGCCATCGACGATCCGCACCAAGACGGTGGGGTCCCGGAAGATGGCCGTCCCCACAGCCACTGCATTAGCGCCCGCCAGGATGAACTCGACGGCGTCTTCGGCGCTGGCAATGCCGCCCATCCCGATGATCGGGACCGTCACCGCGCGGCGCACCTCGTAGACCATGCGCACCGCGACCGGCTTGATGGCCGGGCCGCTCAGGCCGCCCGTGGTGTTCGCCAATCTCGGCTTCCGCGTCTCGATGTCGATCGCCATGCCCGGCAGCGTGTTAATGAGCGAAACAATGTCGCTGCCGGCGTCCACCACGCAGCGTGCGAACTCCGCAATGTGAGTCACGTTCGGGCTCAGCTTGGTAATCAACGGCAGGCGCGTCACGTTGCGCACCGCACTGACTACGCGTTGCGCCAACTGCAGATTGGTCCCGAAGGCAATGCCGCCCTGCTTGATGTTGGGGCACGAAATGTTGATCTCCAGCGCCGCAATGCCGTCCCGCTCCGCGTCGAGGCGCCGTGCCACCTCGACGTAGTCTTCCACACTGCGGCCCCAGATATTGACGAAAACCTTGGTGGGTGCAACACGCAGGTACGGGAGGTACTCGGGGTGGTGGATGAAGCGGTCTACGCCGGGGTTCTGCAGGCCGATGGCATTGAGCATGCCGCCAAACACCTCGGCCGTGCGGGGCGTGGGGTTGCCGTTGGTCGGATACGGCGAAATGCCCTTCACCGTGATGGCGCCGAGCCGTTCCACGGGCACCAGTTCGGCGTACTCGCGTCCATAGCCGAACGCGCCGGACGCGGCAATCACCGGGTTCCGCAGCTCGATCCCTGCCAGATTGACTCTCAAGTCGGCCATGGGACGGAAAGATAAGGGTTTAGGTCGCCGGTTTCAACCGCGGGCCGGAGCGGAGTAGTGTTGCGTCAGCGCCCCCCCCGGGCGGCGGACCGCCCGGTCATCTCGGGATGAAACACCTCGCCTCGACCCCGAGTTGGAGCGCGAGACTCCGTCGAGCATCCGGGGGTATGGGAATGCTCCGCGGAGCGTCGCGCTCCAGGGCAACGGTCGGTCGACGGTCTGGAGCATGTGTTTGATGGGAGAGAGAAGACGACCCGCCGTGGACGCCAGGATGCGCCTGTTCGTAGTGGGCTCGCAGGGCGCGGAACGAAGTGGAGCGCCAAGAGCCCATCCGGCGTGTTGCGGCGGTCTGGCGCAGGGATGGTGTCTTGCCCGGCGGACAACCGCCGGGACTGCGACACCACTACGAACGGCGCCGCGACCGATGTCCGTCCGCGTGAGGGCGTCTTCCCGCAAGGCGGGATTTACCCGCACAGGTCGACGGTGAACCTCTGAACCACCCGCACCGGCTCTACCGCTCCCGCCCGATCAGGCCCCGGACGATGCGGCAGGCGTCGGCGACGCGATCTTTCATGGCTCCGCAGAGGGTGCAGGTGTCGCGGAAGATCAGTTCGACAAAGTTGTCGCGGGCAATGTCCAGCGTCTCGCGGATGTGCGCCTCGAACTCCGCGGCGCTGAATGCCTCGCCGCAGAGCTTCATCGGGTGCGGCTTGCGCGACAGCACGACACCGCGCCCGACGGCCGCCGCGATCGACTCCTGGTCGCACCACGGTGAAACGGTGACCTTGCGCAGGTTCTTGAAGTTCCGCAGGACGGGCCACTGCTCGTGCACGGGTTCGCAGCAGCCGTAGTAGAGCAGGCCGTACCGGTCGCCGGTGCGCCGCTGGTAGGGGTGGATGAACTCGGCGTACATGTCCGGCGAAATGCCGACCGACTCCTGCGCCTCCTGGAACCCCCAACAGTCGGACGGCAGGAGCTTGTCGCCGTTCTTGAGCGGGCGACGCGGCAGTTCATCGGTGTAGCCGCAGCTCCCGGACCCGACCGAGAATTCGCCGCTGTTGGGCAGGATCAGGTTCTCGGCCTCGAGCCAGTCGAGAAACTCGACATTCTCGCGGGCGACGAAGTCAAAGAACCGGTGCACGGCCTCGGGCTGATCCACCATGGCAACGTAGAAGTTGCTCATGCCCATAAAGGTCACCGCCTTGTGCACCAGGCCGGTTCCGGCACTGAGCGTGTGCGGCGTGATGATCCTGACCGGGAGCAGGTCGCCAAAGGCGGCGGTTGCGATCTCCGCCCGCCGGTGGGTCCCGTCGCGGTCGACGGTGAACGGACCGCGCTGCAGTTTGTGCAAGCTGTTGGGCAGGTCGGCCAGCGGCGTATTGGTTTCGTAGCCGAGTTGCCGGCCGGTCGCATCGGGGGCGCGGGTGATGCGCAGTTCGGGGCAGAGGCTGGGCCGGCCAATGAGCCAACTGATGCCGCAGTAAGGCGTGAAGACGCGGTCGTCGTCGATCAGCCGGTGGTTCGTGATGGCCTGGAGCATGCCGTGTTCGAGCTCGCGCTCGAACGCGCCTTCGCACCGCGGCTTGGGTGTCAGGTCGGCAAAGAAGGTGCCGTTGTCCTCGATCTGGAACGGCACGGTCCGCGCTTCGAGCCGGTTGCTGCGCCGCCAGATCTCGCGGCGCTTGGCCATGACCTCGCTGTTAACGATCCCGGCATACTCGCCGGCGACCTGCCGCAAACGTTCGCGATCCGCAGGGGTGGTCATAGGGCGCCTTGCCTTTCAGAAGGGGTTTCCGCTGGCAGAAAAAAACGGCGCTTGCGGGTGAATCCCGCCCTGTGGAGCGGTGGCTTGCCCAGCCCAGGCCAAGACAAGATCCAGCGCACCGTGGCTCGGCGCGTCTCGCGCCGAAGCGGGGTACTCGGGCCGGTCCCCGGCCGAGAACCTCGGTCCGGGACGGACCCGAGCACTCTGCCGCGGTCCCGGAGGTCCCGCGCCACTGCCGCTCCGCAGGCTGTCCGGCACGGCGAGCCCCGAAGAGCAGGCGGATTCTGTCGCCCGCATCAGGGCTGTTTCCCACTGCAGCTTCACTCGCACAGGTCGAAAAGAACCGTCGCGCCAGCGCACAATGGGCGTGTTTCCAAGTCCGGTCACCGTGCCCGGGAAAGCGCATGGCTGCCAGGGCTGTTTCAAGATCGGGTCACGCCGCATGGGAACGCTCCGTATCGACGCGCGTTCAGTAGGGCCGGCCTGTCCCCAGGCCGGCCCCCCCCGGCGTGGGGACACGCCGGGGGTACTTGTCGGTCCCGCAGGCGGAGAATCTTGAAACAGCCCTGCCTGGCTGCCCCGGGGCCTTGAAAAACCCACGCTCACGGATAAACCTAATAGCCGCGAGTCCGTACCGCAAGACACATCGTGTCAAAGGCCGTGTTGCGTCCGTCGCGGTCGAGCACGGCGTGGTGGGGCTCACGCACGGTCTGCCCAGCCAAAGGCGGGAGTCGGCGCAGGAGGTCACCGGGTGGAGCAGGGGGATGGATCTCAGGGGGTGCACCGGAACGTGCCGTCGACCACGGCCGGCGTCGTACGCGCCCCATCACCGCAACCGCTTCACCAGCACCTTGCTCTTGCGGCCGCTCTGCTCGTGCTTCTCGCGGCGGGCGGGCGGCAGGTCGCCGGGCGTGCCCTCTGTGAAGCCGCCCTTGGACTGGAAGTAGTTGAACGCCTGGGTCGAGAGAGCGAACAGCATGTCGAGATTCTTCTCCCGGGCCTTGCTCTCCACGAACTGGATCATCTTGCGCCCAACACCCTCGTTCTCATGCGACGGGTTGACGTACAGGCAGGCGAGTTCGCCCTGCCGCTGCTCGGCGTAGACGTGCAGCGCGACGCACGCCACCGGGTTGCGGTCGGTCTCGAACAGGTAGTAGTCGTCAAGCTGCTTTTCGATGTTGGCACGCGTACGCTTGACCAGTTCGTCGGTGGCGACGGACTGCTGGATCAGCTTCAGAATGCTGCGAATGTCCTTCTTCATGGCGCGGCGAATCTGCTGGTATTCGTTGGCATAGATCAGCGTGCCGATGCCTTCGTTGGAGAACACCTCGGCCAGCAGGCCTTCATCGACGCAGCCGTTGATGATGTGGACACGCGGCACGCCGGCCATGCAGGCAGCGGCGGCGTACCGCGCCTTGGACAGCATTTCCGGGCCAAGCGCGCTCTTTGCCAGCAACTGGTTCAGTTCAGCGACGAGCATCTGCCGGATGAGGCGGTCGCCGCAGGACAAGCCGTCGCGCGTGGTGATGAAGATCAGTTTGATGGCGCCCAGGGCCTTGGCCAGTTCGTACGCCACGGCGTCGGAGTTCACCCGGTACGTCCGGCCGTCGCCGTCGAACCCGAGCGGCGGCACCACGGGCACCACGCCCTGGCTCAGCAGGGACTGGAACAGTTCGACATCAATACGCTCCACCTTGCCGGTAAACAGGTGATCGATGCCCTGCAGGATGCCGACCGGGTGTGCGGTGATGGCATTGGTGCTTGCCGCGCGCAGGTTGTTGGCGCTGAGCCCCTCGAGAATCTCGTGCGTCAGACGGTTGGCGGCCGTCAGGGCGAGCTTGAGTGTTTCGGCGTCCGTGACGCCGGTGCCTTCAAGGTCCGACGGCTGAACCCGCTGTTCGCGGGCCAGCGCCTGGATCTGGGCCGAAGCACCGTGTGCGAGAACGACGCGAATGTTCAGGGACCGCAGCACGGCAACGTCCAGCAGCAGGTTCTGAAAGTTCTCGTCGGTCACCACCGCGCCATCGATGGAAACGACAAAGGTTCGCTCCCGAAACTGCGGGATGTAGCGCAGAATGCCTCGTAGGTCGGTCGGTTTCACGGTGTCCTCGGAAGGTGTCTAGGTGCTTAGGCTGTAGGGGTTTAGGCTGTAGGTCATGGCAGGGGACCTGGAAACTCACATTCGGTCGTCGCCTTCCGTTTTCCGGCACTTCGTCGTCCACCTTGTCGTCCACCTGACCGACTCGTCCGGCGCGTCCCGAGTCGACAGTCGCGGAATCCAACGCAGCGGACGACGAAACTGAGGAGTCTGTTGCTCCATCGTTGTCTGCAAACTGAACGTATGGCTATGCCCCGCTAATACCTATCAGCCTACAGCCTAAACACCTAGGCCCCTACAGTTTCCCTGGCCGTATCTCACGCCTCCACGTGCGGGTGGCGGGTGAGGTAGTCGTCGAAGTAGGCGATGGTCTTCTGCAGGCCGTCGCGGAACGGCACGCGGGGTTCCCAGCTAAGCACGGCTTTGGCGCGGTCAATGCACGGGCGGCGCCGCACGGGGTCGTCCTGCGGCAAAGGCCGGGAAACGAGCTTGGACTTGGCGCCGGTCAACTCGATGATCAACTGGGCGGCCTCCAGAATCGTGGTCTCGGCCGGATTGCCCAGGTTGATCGGCCCGATCACGCTGTCGGGGGTGTTCATCATCGCGATCATGCCGCGGATCAGGTCGTCGACGTAGCAGAAGGACCGGGTCTGGTTGCCATCGCCGAAGATGGTGATGTCCTTGCCGCGCAGTGCCTGGACGATGAAGTTGCTGACGACGCGGCCGTCGTTGGGGTGCATGCGCGGGCCGTAGGTGTTGAAGATGCGGATGACTTTGATCCGAACCTGGTTCTGCCGGTGGTAGTCGAAGAACAGGGTCTCAGCGCAGCGCTTGCCCTCGTCGTAGCAGGAGCGGATGCCGATCGGGTTCACGTTGCCCCAGTACTCTTCCACCTGCGGGTGCACTTCCGGGTCACCGTAGACCTCCGAGGTGGAGGCCTGGAGGATCTGGGCCTTCACGCGCTTGGCCAGGCCGAGCATGTTGATGGCGCCGTGCACGCTGGTCTTGGTGGTCTGCACCGGGTCGCGCTGGTAGTGGATCGGCGAGGCGGGGCAGGCCAGGTTGTAGATCTGGTCCACTTCCAGGTAGACGGGAAACGTCACGTCGTGCCGGATGAGTTCGAAGCGCGGGTTGCCCATCAAGTGGTAGATGTTCTGCTTATCACCGGTGAAGAAATTGTCGAGGCAGAGCACGTCGTGCTCCTGCCCGACGAGCGTCTCGCACAGGTGCGAGCCGAGAAACCCGCCGCCACCCGTCACCAAGATGCGCTTCTTCATGATGGGGTTCCAGGGTTCAGAGGTTCAGGGTCCGGGAGACTAAGCCCCCGGGACGGTCCCACACCGTAGACGCGATACCATGACATGAGAAGCGGACGGAGAACGCGTAAGTCCCGCTTCCGACACGTCGCATCAGAACCGGGCCGGGCCTCTACATGCCCTGGCCGGTGAGTTTGCGTTGCAGTTCGACCTGGAAGTCGCGCACGTCGTCTTCGTTGGGTTGCGACGAACCGGGCGCCAGCGAGAGGCCGAGCCGACCGTAGGAGTCGACGGACCACTCGCCCTTGGCACCGGAGGCGAACTGGACCTCGCCGCTCATGCTCGCACCCGGCCGCACGACTTTGTGGACGGTGATCTGCGTGGAGCCCTTCTTCCCCGCGGCCGCCATCTTGGCCAGGTCAGGGGTGGGTTCCTTCTTCTGCTTGGCGGCCTGTTTCTTATCGGCCTTGGCCCAGTCGACCTTGAGGTCTGAGGCAATCAGGCGCAGGTCGAGGTAGGTCATGTTGATGCCGTGCTGTTCGGCAAGCAGTTTCTGCAGGTCAGACAGCGACATTCCCTCGGACAGCCGTGCGGCGATAAAGCGGTTCCGCTCCTCGTCGTTGGTGATCTTCTGGACTTCGGGCTTCGGTTCTTCGGCCTGCGTCTTCTTGAATAAACGATCCAGCATAGTCGAACCCACTCCTCGCCTGGCTGTGGCCCGGCCTCCGGGCCAGCCCGCGTCAGTCGACGTTGGGGAGACTGGCTGCCGCGGCGGCCTGGCCGTGACGTTTCTCGCGTTCGTCCGGTTCGTAGAAGTCCAGCGACTTCGCCACGTCCGGAAATTCGTGCGCCAAGACATCTCGCGCTTCTGACAAGATAACCCGTCCACCCTCACCTGTCATTACGCGTCCGAGAACTTCGATGTGTCGGACCGGCTTGTAGTAGTCGCAGTAGTGCGCCACGGTGTAGCCGAAGTAGCGGCCGATGGTCTGGTAGATCTTCCGTGCGCGTTCGTCGCCGGCCGCCATGAGTTCCTGCACCTTTTTGAGCCGCTGCGGCAGAGCATCGGCCGGTATGCCGGGCAGGTCGATGCCCGCCGCGGGGATCAGGCGCCCCACCGCCTGCTGCGAGAAGTAGTTGGCGCCGACACCGCGGTCCCTGGACCACTCGTCGATCGGGCCATTGGGATTGTAGTCCACCGGCGCGAACGCCAACTCGTTCATCCAGCCGCGGATGCGTTTCTCCTCATCCACGTACCCGGCCGCCAGCGACGAGCCCATGGCCAAACCGAGCACAGCACCGTCGTTGAGCGCGATCGCACCGGCCAGCGCGGTCACGTCGCCGTCATTCTCGAGCCGCAGCGGCACCCCCCAGGCTTTCTCCAGGCGCTTGAACAGCGGCGCCACCTCGCGCTCGAACGTATCGCGCGGCGTGACGCCCCGGAACAACGAGGCGATGCGGACCATGCCGTCAACGTAGATGCCGGCTGAGCTGCCGCCGATGCCGCGAACCCTGGCGTTGGCGTCGACCTCGCGAATCTTCGCCTCGGCAGCGCGCAGAATCTCCATGACCTGCTCGTAGTGCCAGTTCGGATCCGTCTGCGGCTTCGGATCCCAGAGGTACTCTTCGCTCAGGATCAGGGTGCCGTCCGGCTTCAGGGCCAGCTTGCCGTCCTTGACCACCGCCACCTTGCGGTCGCTGGCGCCCAAATCGAACCCGATGCGCCAGCCTGTCCAATCCAGCTTGACAGCACTGCCCGGGTCTTCCGTGGCGGCCGGGGCCTTGTCGGGCGCCGTGCGAACGACGGTCATCGGCTGCCGGTACACCAAATCTCCCCACAACTCGGCATCGAAGGCGCGGCAGCCGGTCGCGGAGTAGCAGTACTGGAGAAACCGCGCCAGTTCCGGCGGGCCGCCGACCGTGACTTTCCAGCCGCCCCACTGCCAGAGCAACATCTTCACCAATCGCTCGACGTAGAAATAGTTCGCCGCCGAGCGCGGGTGCTTGGGGTCGAAGACGCGGGTCTCGAACCGACTGACCTTGCCGGAATCGCGCTCCACGGCGATGACCAGCGGCACCGCCTTGCCGGACGCATCGACCTCCGCGAGAAAGGCGCGATTGGCCAGCACCGGCGGCCGAAACTCCGGGTCCAGAACGGGCTTGAAACGCGGTTCGACGAGCGGAAATACGGATTGCATCTTGGGAATCCTCCCCGAAATGCCGGCTGTGCGCCGGCCGCCGCGCGCCCGCGACGTCCCGCGGGCCAGAACATGGCGTCGGCCACGGATCCGCCGGTTGGGTTAGCGATACTTGGCCACGATACGCGCGGCGGCTTCGTCCTGCTCCTCAATCAGCCGTACGCGTTCGAACTGAACTCGACTGCGATACATGTTGTGGTCCGGTTTGTGCGTCTTGAAATACACGTCGCCGTCCAGGTAATCGGTCAGGAAACGGATGCCGATCTCGAACGTGATCAGCTTGCCGGAGAACGCGAGGAACTCGACCTCGCGCGGGGTCAGGAAATCGCGCGCCGCGTCGAGGTAGCCGCGAATCAGCGCCTCGAAAAGGTCGAGCTTGAACTGGACCTTGCCCAGGTCTTCCTCGTCCTCGCTGCCGGTGAACGTCGTGGTGCGGATCTGGTCGCCAAAGTCGTACAGCACCAGCCCGGGCATGACGGTGTCCAAATCGATCACGCACACGCCACGCCCAGTCTTGTCGTCCAGCATGACATTGTTGATCTTGGTGTCGTTGTGGGTAACGCGTTCGGGCAGCTCACCCTTCGCCAACAGGTCGATGAGCGTGCCGGTCATGGCCTTGTGCGCCAGCGCGAAGTCGATCTCCCTCTTCACCTTGGCGGCACGATTCTTCACATCCTTCGCGATCGCCTGTTCGAGCTTCGCGAAGCGCTTCGGCGTGTGGTGGAAGTCGGGAATGGTTTCGTGCAGACGCGGGCCGGACAGGTCCATGAGCTGCTTCTGGAACCCGCCGAACGCCTTGGCCGCCTCGTACGCCTGGGCCGGGCTTTCCACGATGTCGAACGTCCGGGCGCCCTCGATAAAAATATAGGCGCGCCAGAAATTGCCGTTCGGATCTCTGTGGAACGGCGCGCCGTCACGGGACGGAATGACGGTCAGCGTCTCGCGGTCGGGGTCGCTGCCGGGCACGCCAGCGAGCTTGCCGCGGACGTGTGCCGTCACGCGCCCGATGTTCTCCATCAGTCGCGGCACATCCCTGAAGATGTTGTGATTGACGCGCTGGAAGATGTAGCGGACCGTGCCGCCGAGCGTCCTGAACCGCACCGCGTAGGTGTCGTTGATGTGGCCGGTACCGTACGGCACGGCCTCGGTAAACTTGCCGGCAATCTGGAACTGACGGCTGACCGCTTGCAGATCGTGTGGCATGGAGTCTCCTGTTGGCGGTAACTACTCAGGTAGGGAGGGTTCAGGGTTCGGTGTTCAGGTTTCGGACGGGGCGGCAGGTGGCAGGGGTGTCCGATGTCCGCGCCGCCTCTCGTCCGCCGTCCGATCGTCCTCGCCGGATGCCCGGCCATCATCCCCGTCCGTGCCCCAGCCTTAAACCTGAACACTGAAACCTGAGACCCCTGCACTCCCCGCGCCCCGTCACCCCCAAAGCTTCTCGGGGTAGAGGCCGGCGCCGATCAGGGCGCGAATGCTTTCGGTGACTTTCGGCCGGTCTTCGCGGTACGTCATGCCGAACCACTTCTCGTCCGTGCTCAGCACCGCGCACTGGCACTGGCCGCGTTTGATCAGTGTGTCGACCACCGTGGGGATGAAGAATTCGGACTTGAGTTCGGCGCCGCGTGTCTTCAGAAACTCTGTGAACTCGGAGCTCAATCGGTCAAACAGCGAGGGCGTGAAGCCCCAGTAGTTCATGGAGGCAGGTTCGTTGCCGGTCAGCGGCGTCCAGCTCCCGTCCGCGTCCTGGAACCGCGCGCTGCCGCCCGCCACTGCCTCGATCTTGGTCCGCTCGACCACGGTACTCAGGAAGCCTCTGCCGTCCGCCGTGCAGATGCCGCGCGCCACGGTGCCGTGCGGCGTCAGCGTGTTCGCGAGCCGGTAGGCGACCATGCAGTAGGTGGGCAGCTTGTCCGCCGCAGACCGTGCCTTCAGGAAATCGGCCAGCGTCTGGTAGGCGCCGCGGCCGTAGAAATCGTCGGCATTGACCGCCCCGAACGGCTCCCTGATGGCGTTCCGCGCCGACCAGATGGCGTGGCCGGTGCCCCAGGGCTTCTGCCGGTCTTTCGGGACGCTGAAGCCGGGGGGGAGATCGTCCATGCGCTGGAACACGTAATCGACCTGCATCCGGCCCGGCAGGCAGGTGTCGAAGTGCTGACGGAACGTCGCGTCCAAGGTCGGGCTGATCACGAACACGACCTTGCCGAACCCAGACTTCCATGCATCGTAAACCGTGTAGTCCAGAACGATTTCGCCGTTCGGCCCCACCGGGTCGATCTGCTTGAAGCCGCCGTAGCGGCTGCCGATCCCGGCCGCCAGAACCAGCAGTGTCGGGGTTGCCATGGGTTGTCTCTCCGCGTCAGATGCCGTGCAAACGGCGTGAAAACCTGTGCAGGGTCAAATCGGGAGAATCGAGCGAGTCGACTGAATCGAGTCACTCGATTCCATCGATTCTCGTCGACTCCCTCGACACCAACGCCAGGCAATCTTACCGGTTCGCCTTGTCCCAGGCCAGAACCTTCTCGATGACGTAGTCCACCTCGGCAGCCGTGATCTCGGGGAACATCGGCAGGCTCACGCAGGAGGCCGCGCTCTTCTCGGCGTTCGCCACGGACCCGACAATCTGCGCTTCCTTGCCCCACGGATAGCCCTGCTGCTTGTGGATCGGGATCGAGTAGTGCGTCTTGGCATCCACGCCGTTTTCCACCAGGAACTTGATCATAGCGTCGCGCTTCGCCGCGTCCTTGGTCTCGACCGAGTACACGTGGAAGACGTGGCGGTAACCGGGCTTCGAATACGGCAGGTCGATCGCCTTTACATCCTTCAGCCCGGCGGCATAGCGCTTCGCCCACTGGATGCGCTGATCGCTCCACGCCGAGATGTGCTTGAGCTTGGCGCTGAGCACGCCGGCCTGGATGTCGTCGAGACGGCTGTTGGTGCCGAGCGAGTGGTGATCGCGCTTGTTCGAGCCGTGGTTGCGCAGCTTGCGCACCGTCTCGTTGATGTCGTCGCGACAGGTGAACAGCGCCCCGCCGTCACCGTAGCAGCCCAGGTTCTTCTGGATGATGAAGCTGGTCGTGACCGCGTCGCTGAGTTCGCCTTGCTTGAACGTGTCGCCGCGCGCGTCGATCGCCTGTGCGTTGTCCTCGACTACCGCCAGGTTGTGCTTCTTGGCAATCTTGCTGATCGCCGGCATGTCGGCGCACTGGCCGTACAGGTGAACTGGAATGATCGCCTTGGTCTTCTTGGTGATCGCTGCCTCAATCTTGGCCGGGTCGATGTTCTTCGTCTTCGGGTCGCAGTCCACAAACACCACCTTGCAGCCGGCGATCCAACCCGCCTCCGCAGTGGCAAAAAACGTGTTCGGGTGCGTGATCACCTCGTCGCCCGGACCAATCCCCATCGCCATCAGCGCCAGCCAGATCGCATCCGTGCCATTGCCCAACCCGATCGCGTGCTTGCTGCCAAAGTACGCCGCCAGTTCCTTCTCAAACCGAGCCAGCATCGGCCCCATGACGTACTGCCCGCTCATGAGGACTTCCTGGATGTTCTTGTCAATCTCCGACTTCAGATTCTCGTACTGCCGGACGTGTCCGTAGAAACTGACGCGCATCGCCATGGTTCTTTCTCCTTTAGTGGTTTGGACGTGTCAAGTTATGGCTTGGGTGTGCCTAAGTTCCACGACATCACGTTTACCATACACGCCGAAGTAAACCTGTCAACACCATTTGTGACAAAATGAACTGAAACCAAGGCAATTTACCCCTCGAGTATCGGCCCAAACGTCTCAAATAGCCACGGCAAATCCTTGTTATTATCGCATATGTGAGATAAATTGGCTAAGGATCGGAATGCGTCGGACAGCGGAAACCGCACGGTGTGCGCAGGCGAGGGTAGACACCTATGGATTCAGGGCAGGTCAACAAGCGGAACGGCAACCGATACGCGATTCTGCGGGCACTGCAGTTCGACGGCCCGTCGCGCCGTGGCCAGATTGCGCGGAAGTACGGCATCCGGCAGTCCAGCGTCACGGGCATTGCGGCCGAGTTGCTTCAGGCCGGCCTGATCCGCGAGCAGCAGCCGGGCAACAGCCGCAGCCTGCTGGAACTGGACACCAGCCGCTTCCATGCTTTGGTCGGCAACCTAACGCCCGCGTTCTGCCGCATCGCCTGCGTGTACTTGGACGGCCGCATTGCAGAGTCGCGTGAGATCAGCTTGGTTCACGCCTTGGACGCCCCCGCCATCCTCGACACGGTCGCCCGCGGGTTCGCGGAGTGCCTGGCGGAAGGTGACGGCCGGATTCTCGGCCTGGGGTTGGCGATGCCCGGCACGGTGGATCCTGGCCTGGGCCGTTGCATCTACGCGGCGCGCCTGCAGTGGCGCAACTTGGCGGTGGCCGATGAACTGCGGCGGCGTCTGGGTTTTGACGTGTTCATTGACAACGACGTGCGTTGCCAGCTCTGGTCCAGCGTCTGGTTCGAGCGGCTCGCCCCGGCCCTCGGCAACACCATCTACCTTAGCGTGCACCAGGGGCTTGCCTGCGCCATGATCATGAACGGGCGGCGCATCATCGGCGAGCATTGCGCCGCCGGCGAGATCGGCCACGTCCGGGTCGGCGAGGAAGGCCGGCTCTGTCACTGTGGCCGGACCGACTGCCTCGAGGCCTACTGCAGCGTGCCGGCCATCCTCTCCGAGATCGAGCGTATCCGCCCGACCATGAACCTGAAAACCGCCTCAAATCTCGCGGACGAAGCCGAGGAAGACCCGTTGGTCCTCAACGTTCTGGACCGCGCAGCGCGGCGGCTGGCCCGCGCCTTGGCCGGACTGATCGCGGTCACCGACCCGCACACGCTGGTGATCGGCACCGCCGACCGCCGGTTCTCGACCATTCTCCACGACCTGCTGAAGCGCCACCTCTACACTGAACTGATCGGGCTCAGCGGCAACGACGCGCAGCTCGTCGTCGCCGATTCCGTCGAGGACAGTGCCCTGCGCGGTGTCGCCGGCCTGGTCATCGACCGTGCCTTTGCAATTGGCTCTCCCCAGGCTGACTGACGGAAACGGACAAACCGCCGGACGAGGAGTCTGCGCACGGCTGGCCGCAACGGTCAGGGCTTCAACCACGACACGACGATGTTGGCCAGTGGCGTCATGGTGCTCAGGAGTTTCTCGCGGTCCCAGCCCCGGATGGCCTCGATGGTGTGGGCATTCGTAAGCTCGAACGCGCCGCTGCGCAGCCGCCGCAGGTCCAGCATGTGCCCGCCGCACCCGAGCCTTCGCCCGATGTCGGCGCACAGGGTACGCACGTAGGTGCCCTTCGAGCAGTGGACCTCGAAGTCGATGTCCGGAAGGGCGATCCGGTTGAGCTTGAGGTAATGGATGAAGATGGCCTGCGGATCGCGCTCGACGGTCTTGCCTTGACGGGCGAGCTTGTAGAGCGGTTTCCCGTCCTTCTTTTTGGCTGAGACCATGGGCGGGATCTGCTGGATGTCGCCGGTGAATTCGGCGGCGACGGCGCGCACCTGCTCGGGCGTGATGCCCGTGACTTCTTTCGTCGCCAGGACCGTGCCAGCCCGGTCGTCGGTCGACGTCTCAATGCCCAGGCGCATGGTGCCGGCATAAATCTTGTCCTCGCTGGTGAGGCGACCGGACAGGCGCGTGGCGCGGCCGAGCAACAGCACGAGCAGCCCGGTGGCGATCGGGTCCAGCGTTCCGCAGTGCCCGACCTTGCGGATGTCGAACCGGCGCCGCACAAAGTTCACCACGTCGTGACTGGTCCAGTCGGTCGGCTTGTCCACCAACAGGATCCCGCTCTCGGCCAGTTCTTTGTCAGGAGTGTTCATGGGAAATACCAATCCGGTTGTTTGGGCTGTAGCCGCCTTAGCGGCTACCTCTGTGACAACATGTTTGTCGTAATGGGTGTCGAGTGTCGGGTGTCGTGGGTCACGAGGTCAGCGAGTCACTGGGTCATTGCGTCACTAAGTCACCGCAACGGCGGCGCACCGCGCCCCTTTTCCCGATCGCCAGTCTTGGGAAAAGAGGCACCCAGCGCCGCCGTAGCCAGGCTCGTGACGCATGACTCATGACGCACGACGCACGACGCATGCCCCGCGACACCCGACACTCACCACGGCCAAACATGTCGGTGCAAACGCCCCCGTCAAGGGGCCTATCCACCTACAGCCTCTCTTCCCAGCACTTTCCGCGTCTCTTCCGTGAGCGCGGTCACCGCTTGGGCGACGTTGACGTCCGGCAACCGCGCGCCGGCGGCCAGGACGTGGCCGCCGCCGCCCAGTTGGCGCGCTATGCCGTTCACCGGGCAGGCGGAGTTCTGGCTGCGCAGCGACAGTCGCACGGCTCCCGGCTCCGGCTGTACGAGGCAGGCGATATCGACGCCCTCGATACCGCGCAATACGTCGATCAGGCCTTCCGTGTCCTGCGGTGGCACGCCGAACTCCGCCAAAAGGTGCGGAGTCAGCACCGAATAAAGAACCCGCCCGCCGTGCAACGACACCGCCTGCGCGAGCAACCGCGCCTCGAGCCTCCGGCGTCCGAGCGACTCGCGCAGAAACAGCGACGTCATCAGGCCGTGGAGGTCGGCGCCGGCGTCGACCAGGGCAGCCGCGTCGCGCAGCACGCCGGCGCCGGCATTGGCGAAACGGAAACCGCCGGTATCCATGAGCAGTCCGGTCAGGAGGCAGGCAGCCACAGGCGGCGAAACGCGGCCCCGCGCGTCGCGCAGCAGGTGCAGCAGCATCTGGCAGGTGGCGGCCTGGCGCGCATCGACCCACTCCGTCTGGCCAAACCGCGTATGGTCGGCGTGGTGATCGATGACACAGAGCGGCAGACCGTTGAAGTTCGCGTCGATGCCGGCGGGCCGCTCGACGCGTTCGAGCCCCGTGACGTCCAGACAGACGATGCCGTCCAGACCGGTCCGCGGCAGCGGTGTGCCGAGGATCAGTTCAGGCACGGGCGGCAGGACGCGGGCATAGCGCTGCGGCAGGGGCAGTTTCAGGTACCCAAGACACTCCTTGCCCGCCTCGCGCAGGGCCAGGAGCGCACCGCAGAGCGCACCGTAGGCGTCGCCGTCCGGGCGTTCGTGAGTGAGGACGAGAATCCGCGCGCGGCCTTTGAGCCAATCACGCACCGCTCGCACGTCTTCCGGTTCAGCCAGGGTCGGACTCGGCATGGCGGTCACTTCGTTTCGGTGGGCTCGTCCGGTTCGATGGTCTCCTCGGCGTCGGCCTCGGCGGCCGGTACCGGTTCGTGCGGGTCAATCTCTTCAAGGATCGACAGCACTCGATCGGCCTGTGCGCCGGCCCGGTCCAGCTTGAACGTCAGCACCGGCGTGTACTTGAGCTGGACGCGCTGATTCAGCTCGTGCTGGAGCCAGGCGCGCCGCTTCAGCAGCAGACGCAGGGCATGGCGGTGCTGGGCCTCGTCACCCATGACGCTGACGTAGACCACCGCCTGGCGCAGGTCCGGCGCGGTCTGGATCTGGGTTATCGTCAGCAGGCCCTGGAGGTTGGGCGCGATCTCGCGCTCGCACAACTCGCCCAGCTCACGCCGGATGAGTTCGTTGACACGACGCATGCGTTCCAAGGACATGTTTTCCACCCATTCCGGAAACGCCAGCGAGCCACTTCTCCGTGAACGCATTCAACCGGCACGAATTCCCGAGTTTTCACCGGCCAACGCGGCAGTGCGCCGGCAGAAGTCGGCACCGGAGCTCGCCTGGCGAGGCGGCCGGAATGCCACGCCGATTCGCGGGCTGCCGAGATGGTGCTGCGGTCAGGAGGCGAGGCGAACGCGACATCGTGAACCGGATTCCTGGCCCCTCGGGGCGAGGCGCGCCAACCACCACGTCTCGGAAATACTACTCATCTCATTGCAGCGCAATGACTATGAACAATGAACCATGGTCCCCGGTTGGGCGAAGCGCTAGGCTCTGTCACGACCCCTACAAGCGGGCAGCAAACTCCGTCATCGTCGACGCTTTGATCACATCGCCGACCTCGAATTCCTCGAAGTTGTCCAGGCGGATACCGCACTCCAAGCCGCTCTTGACTTCCCGTACGTCATCTTTGAAGCGCCGCAGGGACTGAACCTGCCCGTTGTAGATGAGTTCCCCTTCGCGGTAAACCTTGGCGTTGGCGCCGACGCGGACCGAGCCCGACTGGACCATGCACCCGCACACTTTACCCGTCTTGCTGGTCGCGAAAATCTGCTGGATCACGGCTTCGCCGAGCGGCGTCTCGCGCTGCTCGGGCTGGAGCTGGCCGCGCATCGCGTCCTGGATCTTCTCCAGCAGTTCATAAATGATACCGAACAACCGGACCTCCACGCCGCGCTGCTTGGCCAAGCGGTTGACCTGAGGCAGTACGCGCACATGGAAACCGACGATCACCGCCTCGGAGGCGGACGCCAGCTCGATGTCGTTTTCCGTAATTTCGCCCACGCCGCTATGAATGACGTTGACGCGGATCTTCTCCGAAGGGATTTTTTTCAGCGATTCGGTGATCGCCTCGAGTGAGCCGCGCACATCCGTCTTGAGGATGATTCGCAGCTCTTCGCGGGATTTCTCCGCGATCTGGCGCACCCAGTCCTCAATGCTGGCGTGCCGCGTGACCGTCAGGTCACCCCTGCGCTGCTCCTCGGCACGGTCCAGCGCCATTGCGCGCGCCTCCCGCTCATCCTCGCAGACCTTGAACACGGCCCCGGCCTCGGGCACGCCCGAGAACCCGAGCACCTTGACCGGCGTACCGGGGCACGCCTGGCTGCAGCGCCCGCCGTGGTCGTTGAGCAGGGCCTTGACCCGCCCGGAGCATTGATCACAGATAAAAACGTCGCCGACCTGGAGCGTACCGTTGCGCACCAGAACGGTGGCCGTGGGGCCCATGCCGCTCTCCAGTTGCGCCTCGATGACGATCCCCTCGCAGGGCAAGCTCGGACAGGCCTTGAGATCGAGCATCTCGGCTTCGAGCAGGAGCCGGTCGAGCAGCTCTTCGATACCGAGCCCGGTCGTCGCCGAGACGGGAATCACGGCAACTTCGCCGCCCCAGTCCTCGGACTGCACGCCGTTCTGCTGCAGGCCGAGCTTGACCTTGTCCGGATTGGCGCCCGGAAGGTCCATCTTGTTCATGGCCACGACGATGGGCACCCCGGCGGCCTTCGCGTGGTTGATCGCTTCCGCCGTCTGCGGCATGACGCCGTCGTCGGCGGCCACGACCAGGACCACGATGTCGGTGGCGTTGGCGCCTCGGGCCCGCATGGCCGTGAACGCCTCGTGGCCCGGCGTGTCCAGGAACGTGATCTGCTTGCCTTGCCGCTGCACCACGCTGGCGCCGATGTGCTGCGTGATGCCCCCGTCCTCCCCGGCCGCCACGCGGGTGTTGCGAATGCGGTCGAGTAGCGAGGTCTTGCCGTGGTCGACATGGCCGAGGAAGGCCACCACCGGCGGTCGCGATTCCTCTTTGCCCGTGGGCTGTCCGGCCCCGGCGTCCGACCGTGCCTTGGTCTTGGTGGCGCGTTCGCGGCGTTCACGGACGAAACGCACACCGTGACGCTCGCAGATCTTCTCGACCACCTCGACGTCCACGACCTGATTGATGGCCGCGAAGATGTTCATGGCCATCAGGTCGCCGATGAGCTCGTTGGGCTTGCGGCCGAGGGCCACGGCCAGGTCCCGCACGATGACCGGCGGCTTGAGGTGCAGTTCGCGCTCGCCGTTGACGCCGGTGACGATCACCGGCACCTCCTCTGACGCCGGTTCTTCGGCCTCGACCGCAACCGGCCCGGCCCGGCGTTCCGCCTCCGCCTGGCGCTTGGCGATCACGTGGTCCCGCACCAAGTCAGCAAAATCCCTCTCAATGGCACTGGAATGGCTGCTGACCTCCAAGCCCTCCTCCTTGAGGAGCGCCAGAAGTTCCTTGTTGGTCAGCCCCAGTTCCCGGGCTAACTCGTATACTCGTACCCGTTCACTCATCGCTTCCTGGACCTCCGCGCGGCATCAAGAACCGTCCCCAATATCGTCAACTGCCGCCAAGTTGCTCGCGTGCAGCCACCATGATTCGTTTGGCGGTTTCCAAATCGAATCCCTCGATAGCCGCGATGTCATCCTCCTGCCCGGCTAGAATACCTTCCAGCGTCAGGAATCCGTTCTGCACGAGCTTCGGCGCCGCCTCCACGCCGATCCCCGGAATCTTCGCCAGGGCCTCGATCGCGCGCAGCACCTTGTCCTCGAATCCCAACCGCTCCGGCTGCTCGTGCTTGTTGATGTCGATCCGCCATCCCGTCAGCTTGGCTGCCAACCGGGCGTTCTGTCCCTTCTTGCCGATGGCCAGCGACAACTGGTCCTCGGGGACAATGACCCGGACGGAATGGCGCGCCTCGTCCACTTCGACGCCAGCCAGCTTTGCCGGCTGCAGGGAATTGGTCACAAACGTGCGCACCTCGGCGTCCCAGCGGATGATGTCCACCTTCTCGCCGCCCAGTTCCCGTACGACCGTCTTGACGCGATTCCCGCGCAGCCCCACACAGGCGCCCACCGGGTCCACGCGCTGATCGCTCGAGTGCACCGCGATCTTGGTGCGGTAACCGGCCTCGCGCGCCACCCCCTTGATCTCCACCAAATGCTCGGAAATCTCCGTGACCTCACGTTCAAACAGGCGTCGGACCAAGTCCGGGTGCGACCGGGACACGCCCAGGCTGGGACCTGGCCGATCGGCGTTGATCTCCGTCAGCAGCGCAGTGATGTGGTCGCCCGGCTGATAGTCTTCGCCTGGCATGCGGTCGGAATACCGCATTGCGCCCTCGGCGCGGCCGAAATCGATATACACATCGCCGCGCTCCACCCGGCGAACCACGCCCGTCACCAGTTGCAGGAGTTGATCCTGGAAATCCTCGCAGATGCGGCTTTTCTCCGCCTGACGCAGCCGGTGCATGATGGTCTGCTTGGCGGTCTGAGCGGCAATCCGTCCGAAGTTCGCGGGCGTTACTTCCCACTCGACTTCATCGCCCACTTTCATCTCGGGGAATCGCACCCGTGCCTCGGTCAGGCCAATCTCGTTGTCGCGGTCGTGAACGCTGTCCACCACCTTCAGTTTTGCCAGCGCCTGGATTTCGCCCGTGACCCGGTCGATGTGGACGCGCAGGTTCTCACCCGAACCAATGACCTTGCGCGCGGCCGAGAGTAGGGATTCCTCGACCAACCCCATGAGCGTCTCGCGGTCAATGCCGCGCTCATGCTCCAGGTACTCCAAGACCGCCAATAGCTCGCTGTTCATCGTGGACAGTTTCCCAACTCGGGACCCGGCCCCGCCGTCGATACCCGACGACAGGCGCTCCCTGACCTCAGACTCGAACGCTTCAGGGCACATTGCAGCCGACGGCCACCCACCGCACCCCGGCGCACACGCTTGCTGCACCGCAGTACGTGATATAAAGAAAAAAAGCGGGACAAGCCCACTTCATGTAACGAGCCTGAATTGCACCGCTAGGGCACCCAAATTATAGCTGTCGCGGCAGGTTTTTCAACCCGGACTCGGTTTTTGGATCCCCTGTGCCTGCCGCCGCGCCAGAGGGGGGGGGGCGCAAGCACAGCCCGCCGCGCCACTTGCGTCACCTGCCAACCAGTGGTAATTTCATGCATAGTGCGGTCGGGATGGACGTCAACCGCAAACGGCTTTTCCATCACTCAGGGAGGGGCATGGGCATGCTGAAGATCGAGCATCCGTTTCACGGCGCGGTGCTGAACCGCCGCCACGGCAGGCAGACGAAGACAGGGTTGACGATCCAGGTCACCGGCACGGCGCCTTTACGGCACCGGGTCGCGGTCAACGGCGTCGAGGCGCCGTGTTCGTGCGGCCGGTTCGCGACCGACATAACGCTGACCGAGAAGTTCACCGACATCGTCGCGGTTTCGACCGGCGCAGCGGGCAATCTCGAGCACCGGGTCCGCGTCGTTTGGGACAAGTTTTCAAAGCCGCGCTACCGGTTCTCGATCGATGACAACAGCTTTTTCCTGCGCGACATCGCGAAGAACAAGTACCCGTCGCTGTTCGACTGTCACTACCTTGACATCCTTCGGACGCTGAACCGGAAACACGGCGCCAAGTTCGTGCTCAACTGCTACTACACGACCGGCGCGGATTTCTCGGTGCCTGAGTTCCCGACCACGTACCGCGGCGAGTGGAAGGACAATGCCAACTGGCTCAAGCTCTCGTTCCACGCCTACGCGAACGACCCGGACCGCCCGTACCAGTACGCGTCGGCCGAGAAGCTGGCGCGCGACTACGACCTGGTGGCGGGCGAGATCATGCGGTTCGCTGGCGAAGACACCTGGTCAGCGCCGACCGTCATCCACTGGGGTATGGTGCAGCAGGGCGCTCTGCCCGTACTGCGCCAGCGCGGCGTCAAAGTGCTCAGCGGCTTCTTCAAGTGGGGGGACCGGTACGACGTCAACTACTGGCTCGACGACCTGCGCTGCGAGCACCTGTCGAACCACGACGCACTGATGGACTTCACGCAGGACATCGTCTACTCGAAAGTCGACATCGTCTGCAACAACACGCCGGTGGCGAACGTTGCGCCGACCCTCGAGCCGCTCACGAAAGACCCGAACACGGCCGAGATCATGGACCTGTTCACGCACGAGCAGTACTTCTGGCCGTTCTACGTGAATTTCGTCAAGGACCATGCCGAACGGCTCGACGCCGCGATCGGGTTCGTCACGGAAAAGGGCTACGAGCCCGTGTTCTTCCACGAGGGATTCCTTGGCGGCCAGGACTGGCCGGCGTAGGCGGCGACGAGTGGCGCGGGACCTCCGGGACCGCAGCAGATTTCTCGGGCCGTCCCGGCCCGAGGCCCTCGGCCGGGGGGTCCGTCTTCGCGCGAGCAACTTCCGCCGTCGCTCTGGCTCTGGCGGACATGTCGCCGGACAGAGCCGGCCCGACACCCCGCTTCGGCGCGAAACGCGCCGAGCCACTGCGCGTCTACTTCTCAACCGGCGCTTCGGCTGCCTGGGGTGCAGGCATGGGTGCGGTATCCTTGGCCGGGGCCGACCTCGAACCCGGGATCGGCGTGATGGCGGCGCGCCCTGCGGGGGCGTGGGCCGCCGGGACGCCGTCCTGAGCCGGCGCCACCGCGGGCGCGGCGGCCGGTTTCGGGCCGGTGGCCGCGGTCGGTCCGGGCTTGAGCAGGTCCTCCGCGAGAATCACCACCGAAATACGACGGTTCTGCGCCCGCCCTTCCGGAGTGCTGTTGTCCGCCACCGGGTGATACTCGCCGTACCCCACGGCGCCAATGCGGCGCGGATCGACGGCACAGGAATCCACCAGGTGGCGGACCGCCGAGGTGGCGCGCGCCGCCGACAACTCCCAGTTCGACGCAAACTTCGCCGTGCCGATGGGGACGTTGTCCGTATGCCCGACCACCAGGACCTGTCGGCCGGGCAGGCTTTTCAGCGCTGCCCCCAGACTCTTCAAAACGTCCTGCCCCTCGACCTTGAGCTCAGCCTTGCCCGAGTCGAACATGACGCTGCTCAGAATGTTGACCGTCAGCTTGCCCTGCAGTTCCGAAATGGTAATGTCTTTGTTCTTGAGGATTTCCGCCATGTCGCGTTCCAGCGACTTGCGGGCCTGGTTCTCGGCATCCTTTGCGCTCTCAAGGGCCTTGATGCGCTGTTCGACATCGGAAAGGTTGCCTTCAAGCTCGCCGGCCCGGGCACGGACGGCATCCAGTTCACCTTGTGCCTTGGTGGCCGACTCTTGTGCCTTGGCCGCCTCTTCGCGCGCCCCGCCCAGTTGCCGGTAGTTGGTCCAGCCCCAGATGCCCAACCCGACGCTCGCCACACCCAAGACGACGGCCACCGCAATCAGCCAGAAGGGTGTTTCGTTCTCGTCCATGTCACCGTCTCCCTTGCCCCAAAGTCTGCTTCGCCTGGGCGCCAGCGGCGAGACTCGCTCTCCGAGTCTCGGAGTCCGCGGGCTTTCCATGTCATCGTCAGCCATCTTGACGCAAACCTCCATGACAGGTACCGGGAACGGCGTCGCTCGTAGTGGTGTCGCAGTCCCGGCGGTAGTCCGCCGGGCAAGACACCATTCCCCCCCCGCCGTCACAACATGCCCGGCTTCGTTCAGAAACTTCGCCGTGACACGCCAGATGGGCTCTTGGCGCTCCACTTCGTTCCGCGCACCGCGAGCCCACTACGAACGGGCGTATCCTGCTGTCGATGGCGGGGCCTTTTCACTCTCAGGATTTACCCGCACAGGTTCGGTTATTTAAACTATGGCCTGGGCGCAGAAAACACAACCCCCGCCGAACGGTTTTGGTTTGGCATTGCGTCGGCCACGGATCATGTTACCCAACGTCGGCAAGAGACGGCGGCAATGGCAGCACCGTGTGAGATGACGCGTGCAACGGCAGGGGCAGACGGGGCATGGAAAACGGAAGAACGGACTGGACGGAGAGACGAAGACTAGAGACAAAGATGGGGAGACGAAGAGGGGAGACCGAAATCTGGGTCTTTGTCTCCGGTCTTTGTCTCGCCGGCGGGAGAACAGCATGAACGTCCTGGTCATCGGCAGTGGCGGCCGTGAACACGCACTGGTCTGGAAACTGGCGCGCAGTCCGCAGGTCAAGCGGGTGTTCTGTGCCCCGGGCAATGCCGGCATGCGTGACGCGCAGTGCGTGGACCTCACCGAGCTCCCCGCGCTGGCGGAGTTCGCACAACGCGAGAAGATCGACCTCACCGTGGTCGGCCCGGAAGCCCCGCTGTGCGACGGCATCGTGGACCTGTTTCGGGTCCGCGGACTCCGCATCTTCGGCCCGACCCAGGCCGCCGCCCAGCTCGAAGGCAGCAAATCGTTTGCCAAGGAGTTCATGCGCAAGTACGGCATTCCGACCGCCACGGCCGCGACCTTCACCGAGCCGCAAGCGGCTCTGGACTACGTGCGCAAGGTCGGCGCACCCATCGTGATCAAGGCTGACGGGCTGGCGGCCGGCAAAGGCGTGATTGTGGCCGACACGCTGGACGTGGCGCTGGACGGCGTGCGGCAGTGTTTCGAGGGCGCGTTCGGCGACGCGGGCCGGCGCGTGGTCGTCGAGGAGCGACTGGTCGGCGAAGAGGCGTCCATCCTGGCGCTGACCGACGGCGACACCATCGTGCCGCTCGCTTCGTCCCAGGACCACAAGGCCGTGGGCGACGGCGACACCGGCCCGAACACCGGCGGCATGGGCGCCTACTCGCCGGCACCGGTGGTCACGCCCGCGCTGCAACGGCAGATCGAAGAAACCGTTCTGGCGCGCTTCCTGCAAGGCTGCCGGGCGGAGAAACTCGACTACCGCGGCATCATCTACGCCGGGGTCATGGTCACGGCCCAAGGTCCCAAGGTGCTGGAGTTCAACGTGCGCCTCGGCGACCCGGAGACCCAGGCCGTGCTGGTCCGGCTGGAAAGCGATTTGGCCGAGGCCTTCGCCGCCACTGCCGAGCGCCGCCTGGCCAGTGTGAAGCTGGCGTGGTCGCCCGAGCCGGCCGTGTGCGTCGTCATGGCCTCGGGCGGTTACCCGGGCAAGTACGACAAAGGGCACCCGATCGAGGGGCTGGACGCCGCAGAGGCGACCGGCGCGATCGTGTTCCACGCGGGGACAAAGAAGGAGGGTGACCTGTTCGTGAACGCCGGCGGCCGCGTGCTCGGCGTTACCGCCCGTGGCCGCGACATCCGCACCGCCGTGGCCAACGCCTACCGCGCCGTGGACTGCATCCGGTGGCAGGGCGCCTACTGCCGGCGCGACATCGCGCACCGCGCGTTTGGGCGGTGAGGCGTCGGAAGGTGACGGGGCCTGTTCCCCTTCTTGCACAGGTCGTGAAAAAAGGGGGGCGAGAGCCACCCCCCCCCTTCCAATCGTCGCCCCACGGGCACAAGGCCCGTGGCGGCGCGGAACCATACGTGTTTCACTCCGAGATGACCGGGCGGTCCACCGCCCGCGGGCCGCTGAACACTGAAACCCGAAACCTGATCGCCGCGCTGTCCCGCGTCAACCGCCGAGCCCGAGCAGGCGTCCGGTCTGGAAGACGATCAGGGTCACGACGTAGGCCATGGCGGTCAGGCCGCCGGTCTGCAGCAGTGCCCAGCGCCAGCCGCCCGCCTCCTGCTTCGTGGTGGCTAGGGTTGCCACGCACGGCGCGCTGATGAGGCAGAAGAGCATGACGCACAAGCCCGTCAGGGGCGAATACGCCTCCTGCAGCCTGCAGCGGAGCCCGTCCCCGCCGCCCGCCTCCTGCTCAACGGCAAAGACGATTCCTAACTGCGCCACCACCAGTTCCTTGCCCGCCAGCGCGCCGAGTAGTGCGGCATTGATCCGCCAGTCGAACCCCAGCGGCGCCAGGACCGGTTCCAGCGCGCGCCCGATTCGTCCGGATACAGAGTAGGCCAGGAGTTCCGCCTGGCGCGCAGCCGCCAGTTCCCGGCATTCCCTCCGGTAGGGCTCGCGGATCCGGTCGATGTACTCCAAGGCAGCGTCATGAACCTGCGGATTGTGCTCGCGCAGATGCCGCAACTCGGCGTCACGGTGCTGTACGAAGTAGACCACCTGAGTGGCCAGTTCCCGGCCGTCGGTCGACTCGGCGACCGGCGTGAAGTGGCGCCGGGCGGTCTCAATGGCTGTACAGGCGTCGGCAAAGGCGTCTCCGGTCGCGGCCACGGTTCCGGCTCGTGCGCCAGCCGCCGGCCAGCGCGCCTCGATCGCGTCCGGGTTGATCTGCAGGCCCGTTCGTGCCGCCAGGTCGAGGACCCGGGCATCGCGCTGCGTTCGTGCCGCACCGGCTTCGGCGTCGTAGTCGCGCTCGAAGACCGTCTTCTTCGGATAGGCCGTCATGGCCCACAGCACTACGGAGAAGCCCAGAATCATGGTCCCCGCCTTCCTGAGGTATAGCCACGTCCGCTCCCAGGTATGGAGACCGCACCCCTTCAGCGTCGGCACGTGATACGGCGGCAGTTCCATCACCAGCGGCGTGGTGCGGCCACGCAGGATCGTGCTGCGGAGCACGCGGGCGGCGACCACGGCCAACACGATGCCCGTGAGGTAGATCAACCAGAGAACAGGGCCTTGCCACCGCGGCGGGAAGAAGGCCGGAATGAAGAGGCTGTAGATCGGCAGACGCGCGCCGCAGCTCATCAACGGCGCGACCATCATGGTGGTCAACCGGTCGCGACGCGTATCCAGGGTCCGCGTCGCCAGGATGGCCGGCACCGAACAGCCGAATCCGATGACCATGGGGATGAAACTCTTGCCGTGCAGCCCGATCCGATGCATGATGCCGTCCATGATGAACGCGGCGCGCGCCATGTAACCGGAGTCTTCGAGCACCGCGATGGCGAGAAACAGCAGCATGATGTTCGGCACAAAGGCCAGGACGCCGCCCACGCCGCCGATGATGCCATCCACAATCAACGAGCAAAGCGGACTGTCAGTGCCGCCGGGCCACGCCCCGGCAATGCCGGCCGCCAGCCAGCCGAACGCGTTCTCCAGCCACTGCACAGGCGCATTGCCTATCGCGAAGGTGAGCTGGAACACCACGTACATCAACGCCAGGAACAGTGGCAACCCCAGCAACGGGCTCAACACCACCGTATCGATGCGGTCCGACCAGCAATGCTGCAACTCCACCGTGGATTGAACGGACTCCTGGCACGCACCGGAGATGAAACCGTAGCGGCGCCCCGGAATGAGGGTCCCGGGCGGTTCACCGAACAAACCCTGAAGCTGCGTCGCCGCCTGCCGCACCGCGTCGCGGACCTCGAGGCAACGGACCTGCTCCGCGACCCAGGTGTCGCCTTCGAGCAACTTGAGGGCCGTCCACCGGGATTTCAGGCCGGCGGGCAGGCTGGCGGTCGTCTCCAGCAGCGCGGCGATCCGCGTCAGTGCCGCGTCGATCTCGCGGCCGTACGAGAGGCGCGGCGGCGGGAACCGGTCGGGCTCGCGGCTCACATCGAGCACGGCCTGGAGCAACGCGGTCGTGCCTTCGCCCCGGTTGCCGACGGTCGGCACGACCGGCCCGCCGAGGAAGACAGAGAGTTTGGCCAGATCGAACTTCAGGCCGCGCGCCTGCGCCACGTCGCTCATGTTCAAGGCATAGACCAACGGCACCCCGAGTTCCATGAACTGAACGCCCAGGTACAGGTGGCGCTCGATGTTGGAGGCGTCGACCACGTGCACCACCACGTCCGGCTTGTCGCGGAGGATGAACTCGCGGGCCACCACCTCCTCGGCTGAGTGCGAACTCAGGTTGTACGTCCCCGGCAGGTCAACGACCGCGATCTGCACGCCGTCGAACGGACACAGCCCCTCCTTCTTCTCGACCGTGACGCCGGGGTAGTTCCCCACGTGCTGTCGCGCGCCGGTCAGGTTGTTGAACAGCGTCGTCTTCCCGCAGTTCGGGTTCCCCGCCAGGGCAATGGTGATTCGTCGATCTTTGTTCACGGTGTCTTGCCGCTCGGCACTGTCGGTGGCGTGCCGGAATTCCGACCACTGCCGGCCGATGCGCTGTCGGCGAGCGGTCCCGCGTCGACCTGAATCCTTCGCGCCACGCCGCGCCCCAGCATCAGCCGCGTGTCCCGTATCGCCAGGACCAAGGGGCCGGTCAGGCTGCGCCGGATAACTTTCACCTCGACCCCGGCCAGCAGCCCCATGGCCGCCAGCCGGGCGTTCAAGGCGCGTCCGGCTCGAATCGCTTCGACCCGTACCCGCCGCCCCGGCTCGACCTCGCTCAGGGACAGTCCCGCCACACTCTGTTCGACGTCGCTATTCATGATGCGTTGGTACGTCCTGTCGCCCGCGGTGCCGGGGAATTGAATTGGATTTGCCTTGATCCGCGCCCGTCCTGCGCTGCGTGGCCTGCTGAGCAGCCGCGGCGGCGAGCGCGGTCACGTCTTCCGTCAAGCATTGGGCACAGCGCCGTCCATCGCGCGCCTTCTGACAACCGCTCTCGGCTCGGGCCAGCCAGTCCTGGCCCAGACGCGGGCAAGCACCCGCAAATTCCGCCAGACGCATCAGGCGCTCCAGGACCTCCGTCGGAATGGCGTGTTCGATCCGGCACGCGGCGGCCGCAGCCGCCGCGTCACTGACGTGCAGCACGTGAAGAAAGAACCGCTCCAGCGCTTCGTGCCGGCGGCAGACCTCCGTGGCCAGCCGCTCGCCCTTCTCCGTCAGCGTGATCAGGTCGTAGGGCGCGTAGTTCACCAGTTCCTGGCGCGCCAGACTGCGCAGGGCGCCGGTCACCGACGGGCCCTTCACGTGCAGGTGCCGGGCAATGTCCGTGGCGCGCGCCGCGCGCTTGCGGCTGGAAATCAGCAGGATGGCTTCCAGGTAGTCTTCCTGACTCGCACTGAGGTGTTCTGGCGTCGCCATGCCGCAATCAAACCCCGGAATGATTAATGTTTGCCTCGACTAACATTATCAGGCAAACCAAACTTGTCAAGTCAGGCCGCGCGGCCAGCCGGCGTCCCGCACCGGACCTGGCAATGCGTCAGCGCCCCGGGGCCGCAGACGACCCGGTCCTGTGTGGATGCTACTCGCGTGTCACTCTGCGCCGCCGCCCGGCTCGTCCGGGCGGGGCGACGATGGGGGAAAAAGGCCGTCCGCCCTCTTTCCCCCAATCGTCGCCCCGCGGGCGCCTGCCTTCGCGGAGCCGCTACGGCAGGCATGCAAGACCCGCGGCGGCGCGAACCGGCACGAGTAACACCAACCTATGATCGGCCGGTCCGCCGGCCGGGGGCGCTGACGCATTACCGCCCCGGGCGCGGGGCGTGTGGACATTCGACCCTGCGGAACTACATTAGGATGTTGGGGTTGTAGTTCCGGTTTTCCGGACGCCAACCCCGCATGGAAACCGCGGCGGAGCCGCCTGCTGCTGCACGGGTCGGGCCGGGATGTTCCTGGCCTCCTGGGTACGCGGCATGCAAGGGACAGGCAGAGACGCGCGGCAGCGGGACCGCAGGAAAGGAAGTCGCGTGTATGTCAGGGCATAACAAATGGTCCTCGATCAAGCACAAGAAGGGCGCGGCGGACGCGAAGCGCGGCAAGGTTTTCTCCCGGGTCGCGAAGGAGATCACCTTGGCGGCGCGGGAAGGCGGGGGCGACCCTAACAGCAATGCTCGGCTGCGGTCTGCGGTGAGTGAAGGTCGGGCCAACAACATGCCGCTTGACAACATCGAACGGGCGATCAAGAAAGGGACCGGCGAGCTCGAGGGCGGGCCGATCGAGGAGTTGTCCTACGAGGGTTACGCGGCCGGCGGCGTGGCGGTGATCGTGCACTGCGTCTCAGACAATCGGAACCGCACGGCGGCGGAAGTCCGCTCCATCTTTACCCGGCACAGCTGCAACATGGCTGCGAGCGGGGCTGTGGCGCGCATGTTCCAGCGCAAGGCCCGCTTCCTGGTCAAGGGTGCGGCCGCGAATGAGGAAAAGCTGGTGGAGTTGCTTCTGGACAAAGGCGCCGACGTCGAGGATGTGAAGGTGGCCGACGGTGTGGCGGAGATCATGGCTCCGGCCGAAGCGTTCGCGCAGGTCTCGAATGCGCTGCACGAGGGCGGCATTCCGGTCGCTGAGTCGGCCTTGATCATGGTCCCCTTGACCCCGACGCTGGTCAGCGATCCCAGCATTGCGCGACAGGTCCTGCGTTTTATCGAGCTGCTCGAGGACCACGACGACGTCCAGCAGGTCTATTCGAATGTCGATATTCCGGACGCGCTGATCGAGAAGCTGGCAGCCGAACCGGCATGACGCGGCTGGAGAATGGCGCGGAGGTGCGGCAGTGAAGGTCGTGTCCGTCGCTTCGATGCGCGCGCTCGACGAGCGCACCATCGCGGCCGGGACTACGGGCCATGTCCTCATGGAACGCGCCGGCCGCCAGGTTTTTCTCGCACTCCACGAGTTCATCGCGACTCGTCTCGGCCCGCGTCACGCGCAGCGTATCGTCGTTCTCGCCGGCAAGGGCAACAACGGCGGGGACGCCTACGTCGTGGCACGGCTGCTGGCGGAGGCGTCTCGCACGGCGGTGACCGTGTGTGCCGTCTGCCCCGTGGGCGAACTGAAGGGCGACGCGAGGCGGCACGCCGAGGCCCTGCCAGCGTCCGTTCCGGTCGTGGTCTGTGACGAGCTGCCGGCCGCCGCACGCAGTCCGGGGACGGTGCTGGTCGACGGTCTGCTGGGGACGGGTTTTTCCGGGCCACTGCGCGCGCCGTACGACCGCTGGATCAGGTCTGTCAACGACAGCGGTCTGCCCGTGGTCGCGATCGACATTCCGTCGGGACTGAACGGCGAGACCGGCGAGACTCAGCCGGAAGCGGTTGTGGCCGACCTGACGGTGACCCTGGCCCAGCCCAAAGCAGGCCTGATCACCGAGAACGGGTTGGCCCATTGCGGGGTCATGCGCTGTGCGGACATCGGCATTCCCCCCGCGTTTGTCGAGCGCACCGCAGGGTGCGGCGAGGCACTGTTCGCGGCGGACGCGGCCGCGCTTCTGCGGCGACGTCCGCACGCCAGCCACAAGGGCACCTTCGGGACCGTTCTGGTGGCCGGCGGCTCGAGCCTGTATGTCGGGGCACCGTTCCTGGCCGGTGCGGCGGCCCTGCGATCCGGGGCCGGTCTGGTGACTGTGGCCGTGCCTGCCCGGGCGCGCCAGGCGGCTCAGCCGCCCCTGGCCGCGTTGATCGTAAGGGCCATGCCGGATGCCGATACGGGTCTGTTCGGCGTCGCCTGCGCAGAGAGTTTGCGGGTCCTGCTGGGCGATGCCCGAGCGGCGGTGTTCGGGCCCGGTATCGGGTCCTGCCCGGAAGGCGAGACGGTCCTGCGGATGCTCCTGACCTCGGACCGGCCACTGGTGCTCGACGCCGATGGATTGCGGCTCCTGGCACGCCACCCGGATTGCGCCCCGGCGACCGCACCCCTGGTGCTGACTCCGCACCCAGGTGAGATGCGGGCCCTGCTGACCGGGTTCGGGCTTGAGCGGCTCCTCGCGGCGCGCCGGACCGAGCAAGCCATGGCGCTGGCCCAGCGCACACGAGCGTTCGTCGTTCTCAAGGGCCTGGGGACGGTCATCGCGGCCCCGGATGGCCGGGTTGCGGTGAACACCAGCGGCACCAGCGGCCTGGCGACGGCAGGCTCGGGCGACGTGCTGGCTGGCCTGCTGGGAGGCCTGCTGGCCCAGGGCATGGCGCCATGGGAGGCGCTGTGCCTGGGTGTGTTTGTGCATGGTTTGGCAGCCGAACTGGCACCAACGGGCAATCGGGCCTTGGTGGCGGACGACCTGTTGCCCCTTATTGGCCATGCGTTTCGGGAATTGAGTCCCTTCGCCTGAGTTGTTGCGGACTCCGAAAAGGAGGAACTCTCGGTGCTGTATTTCCAACAAATTATGGCTGACGGCGGTGTCATCATGTGGCCGATCCTGCTGTGCAGTCTCCTGGCCACGTACATCATTCTGGAGCGGCTGTTTCATTTCCACCGCGCTCAGATCGACGCACAAGAGTTCCTGCACGGGCTGTTCAACGTCCTGAAGCGGAACAATGTGGTGGAAGCCATTGCCATCTGTGACGAGACCCCGGGCCCGGTGGCACACGTGCTGCGCGCGGCCATTCTGCGCTGCGACAAGGACGAAGCCGCCCTGCGCCTGGCGGTGGAGGAGACCAGTCTGGATGAAGTCCCGCGCCTGGAAAAGCATCTGACGATTCTGGCCACCGTGGCCCACATCTCACCGCTGCTCGGCCTGCTCGGCACGGTGCTGGGTATGATCGGCGCCTTCCAGGTCATGCAGGACGCCGGTCCGTTTGTCAGCACCATCGATCTGGCCAAGTACATCAAGCAAGCCTTGGTGGCCACGGCGGCTGGCCTGTGCGTGGCCATCCCCGCGTATGCGTTCTACAACTTCCTGGTGGCCCGCGTCGAAAGCATGGCGCTGGACATGGAGAAGGCGGCCAGCGAGATGATCTACTTCCTCACGCACAACCGGCTGACGCTGGAGGACGCCTCGTCGCTGGCTGAAGACCTGTCGCCGGAGAAGGTTACACCCGAGAAGGGGGACGCCTGACATGCGCCTGAAGACACGCGCAAAGATCATCGTCGGGCCGCTGCCGCTGGCGCCGCTGGTGAACCTGGTGTTCCTGCTGCTGATCTTCTTCATGCTGAGCAGTTCCATGGTGTTTTGGCCAGGCACCCAGGTGGACACAGGCGTCGAACTGCCCAAGTCCTACACCAACACCATGAGCGCGGCCGACAAGTTGGTGATCACGATCAACCGCTCCGGATTGCTGTTCTTCAACGACAATCCCGTGCAGTGGGACGAACTGGAGCGGCTGCTGAAGGAACTGGTTCACACCAGCCGCATGACCTCGGACAAGCGCAGCGGCCCGGCCGAGCCGTCGAACGGCAAGAACGGTACGAACGGCAAGAAACTGTCGCGCTCGCCGCTCGTGGTGCTGCGCGCGGACCGCAGCATTCCCTACGGCAAGATTATCGAGGTGATGTCGCTGGCGCGGTCGCTCGACCTCGGCGTGTACCTGGTCACCGACTCGCAAGGCGACACCCGCAGAGGCGTCTCGCGCCTGGCGGGGAGGCAAGAGTGACTGAACCCGCACGTCAAGTTTCGCGCCCACGGCGCTCCGGCGGCGAACGGCTCCCGGCCGAACTCGCCGTGTTGGGGACGCTCCTCTTTCACGTTGTGATGCTGTGCGCGTTTCGCATGGCGCCCCCTGGCCAGCCAGCCCCCGTGCGTCCCCGCGGCCCGGAGTGCATTCTGGTGTCACCGCTGGCGGAAAGCACGGCCTGGGAACGAGAGATCCATGCTTGGTGTTTCTTCGCCGACCCCGCCCTGCTGTCCCTGCCCAACGATGAGCACGGCTTCGGTCTCGTGCGCCGTGAGGAACGAATCATCCCGGTCTCGGATATCCCCACGTACCAGTGCAAGGTCGAATTGCGGCAGAACTCCGTGTTCCCGAACCTGCCCCTCGGCGGCCCCGCTCCCTCGATGGACCGGCAAATCGTTGAGTCCTGGTCCCTGCCGCCGCCGACGTTGCCCGCCGTGGCGCCGCCGGCAACACTGCCGCGCAGCGTGATGTGGTATGCAACCCCGGAGGGTGAGGTGCTCAACGCCCCACCCGCCATCCCGCCCGACGAACTGCAGAAGGCCTTGGCGGAAAACCCGACCCTGGTGGCTCCCACGCAGATCGAGATCGACCGAACCCACAGCCCGACGCGGCTGCGGCTGGTGCAGAGATCCGGCAGTGACACGTTGGACCGACTGGTGCTGCGCGTCCTTGGCCAGAGCCTGCTGAAGACGGAACTGGCAGTCGGACCGGCGCGCAACCCAGCGACGGCCGCCGGACTGCCGGAAAAGGGCCAAGCGCTGACCTTGGCCGTTGAATGGCGACTCGCGCCACCGCCGCCACCGGCGGAGACGGCCAAACCGGTCCCGGCGGCAACGCCCGCAGCGCCCCAACAACCGGCAGCGGGTGCGGCGGCACCGCAGGCCACGCCCCCCGCCCAACCTCCGGCGGCAGCGAAGTAGCGGCGATCCAAACGGAGACGCACACGGCCCCAAACCATGTTCACTATCGAGCCACAAACCGGGTTTGTCCTGTACTTGCTCCTGGCGCTTGGGGGTCTTTGCGTGGCCGTCGTCTATGAAGTGTACCGCACCGAGATACGGCGCTGGACCCTGAGCAAGCACAGACTGCGCCGCTGCACGGACTGTAACTTCACCTTTGTCGTGGCGCGGGCGGAAACGGTGGCGCGCTGTCCGCGCTGCCGCAAGGTCAGCACCATGCGCGGCCGCTGACCTCAGCCTCCGCCCAGCCATCCGATAGGCCGGATTTGGGAACCTCTCCAGGTTTCGGGGGGCAGGGTTCAGGAAAGAAATGCCGCCGGTGGCGTAACCCGGGAGTTGCACGCTGCCGAGCCCCAGCGCTCAGGAGGCGTTGCGAATGCGTATCATCAGTGGACTGGCCGGTGGCACGGTGCTGAAAAGCCGGCCCGGCCTCAGCGTACGGCCGACCGCGGACCGCGTCAAGGGCGCCCTGTTCGCATCGCTCGGCGACCTGCGCGGCTGGCGGGTTGCCGATCTGTTCGCCGGGACCGGCGCACTCGGCCTGGAGGCGTGCAGCCGTGGCGCCGCGACCGTGCTGCTGGTCGAAAGGGACGCCCAGGCGCTGCGCTGTATTCGCGAGAATATCGAACGCGTGACCCACGCCATCGGTGGCGCCGCCACGCCGGACATTCGCGTTCTGCCCCTGGACGTGGCCCGCGTCGCCGAGCGAGCCGCGGAATTCAAAGCGAGCCTCGACCTGATCCTTGCCGACCCGCCGTACTCGACGGCGCCACGCGAATGCGGCGCCGCAACTCTGCTCCGTGACGCCGCGTTTGCCGCCTGGGCCGGCGGGGCGTTGCTGGTCCTAGAACACGAAGTCCACACCGAACTGCCCTGGGCGCCACAAAGCCCCTGGCGACTGGTGCGCCAACGCCGGTTCGGCGCCACGGTGCTGTCCTTCGCACGCCTCGACGTCGGCACTCCCTCTCCTTGACGGCGTGTGAAAGCACCCGATGCCGGCAGGATTCCCGATCCCTGACGGGCAGCCCCCGCCACATTGTCTTGACTTGCCCCCGGCTTGACGTACATTCGCGGGATTCGGCGTCGCCCAAGGCCGGGCACGCCCAGCTGCAATATCCGCACGTTTACCGGAGTTCAAGGAGCACAGGGATCATGAGCGACACCAAGAAGTTGCGCGTTGGCATCATCGGATCCGGCGGCATTGCCGGCACCCACACGGACAGTTACGTAAAGTTCAACGACGTCGAGGTCCTGGCCGCCTGCGACGTCAACGAAGCTAACCTGAAGAAGTTCGGCGAGCGCTTCAAGATCAACAAGCTCTACTCCACTTGGAAAGAGATGCTCAAGGATGTCAAACTCGACGCCGTCAGCGTCTGCACGCCCAACGGGTTGCACTGGGAACCGACCGTCTATGCGCTGAACGCCGGCTGCCACGTGCTGGTCGAGAAGCCCCTGGCCATGAACGCGAAGGAAGGCCAGAAGATGGTCACCGCGGCGCAGAAGAACAAGAAGCACCTGGTGATCGGGTTCCAGTGGCGTTTCGACGGCCGCACCAAGGTCATCCGCCGCGCCTTCGATGAGGGCGTCTTCGGCAAGGTCGTGTTCGTGCGCGTGCAGGCGCTGCGACGCCGTGGCATCCCGAACTGGGGCGTGTTCGGGCGCAAGGACCTGCAGGGCGGCGGCCCGATGATCGACATCGGCGTGCACGCGCTGGAGATGGCGCATTTCGCCATTGGCACACCCGAGCCGGAATCGGCCATGGGCAACACCTGGACCTACATCGGCAACAAGCCATCCGACGTCCTCTCCATGTGGCCGAACTGGGACCACAAGACGTACACCGTCGAGGACATGGCCGTCGGCCACATCCGCATGAAGAACGGCGCGGTGATCCACATCGAGTCGTCGTTCGCGACCCACATCGAGCGCGACCTGTTCACCTTCCAGATCTTCGGCGAAAAGGGCGGCGCCACGTTCGATCCGACCATGATCTTCACCGACCAGGCTGGCGCCATGGTGAACTGCACCCCGGCGTTCGTGCCGCGCGTCGAAATGTTCCCCTACAAAATGCGCCACTTCGTCGACGTCTGCCTCTACAAGCGGCCCTGCGAGTCGCCGGCCGAACACGGCCTCATGGTGCAGAAAATGCTCGACGGCATCTACGCCTCCGCCGAAAAGGGCGGCAAAGAAGTTCGGATCGCATAAAACATTGGACCGCTTTTTCTTGCGCACCGGGTTCGCGACGGCGCGAACCCGGTGTGTCGTTGCACCCCCGAACCCTGGTCATTGGTCGTGCCGGCCTGGCCCGGTTCGGCCGCGGCGCTCCGCCGCGCCGGGGCGGGGGCCCGACGCCCGGCTTTCACGGTCGCATTGCCCGTCCCGCGCGGCGGGGGTTGCAGCCCTCCGGGTCGCCGTGTAGATTATGGGGCTTTGCGCGAATGGCGGCTTAGCTCAGTTGGTAGAGCGTCGGAATCATAATCCGCAGGTCACTGGTTCGACCCCAGTAGCCGCCACCATCCCTCGCCCTCGTCCCACTGTCGCGGCGGCATCATCACTCGAGAACACGTCCCCGCCGCCGACCAACCCACGGACGCCCCCTTGCCTTTGCCGAGCGACCGTGTCATGTTACGGTACGAGTGAAGGGGTGGGGCCGACGCAGACACGGAAAAGCGGCACGCATGAACGACAAACAGATCCAGGCATTGCTGCGCGCCAGTTCGGACCTGGTGGGCTGCCTCAACGAGGACGTCGTCATCCGCAGCATTCTACGCGAGGCGGGAAAAGTTGTCCAGGCGGAGTCCTGTGCCGTTATTCTGGTCGACGAAACGTCGGATGAATGCTTTTTCTACATCGCCACCGGGCCATGGCAGAACTTGTTGCGCAAGATACGTTTCCGCAAGGAGTTGGGCATTGCCGGCCAGGTCATGGAGTCCGGGGAGCCGGCCTTGGTAGCGGACACCGGGGCGGAACCCCGTCACTATCGCGGCGTCGACGCGCAGACCGGCATCGAGACGAAGTCGTTGCTGTGCGCGCCGCTGAAGATGGGCAATCGCGTCATGGGTGTGGTGGAGGCGATCAACAAGCGCAAGGAGGTTCAGTTCAATCCGGAAGATCTGCATCTGCTGACCATCTTTTCGAACTTTGCCGCCGTGGCGATCAGTAACGCCCGCGCCTTTGACCGTTGCCGGACCGACGCCAGCGCGTTCCGGCTGGCCGCGGACCGCGGCGACGTGTTCCTCGGCGAGAGCCAGGTCATGCAACGGGTGTGGAGCATGATCCGGAAAGTGGCCCAGACAAACGCCACCGTGCTGATTACCGGCGAAAGCGGGACGGGCAAGGAAGTTCTGGCCTCTGCCATTCACCGTCAGGGCCCGCGCCGCGACCGACCCTACATCTGCGTAAACTGCGCGGCCCTGGAGCCCAATCTGCTCGCCAGCGAACTGTTCGGCCACGAAGAGGGCGCCTTCACCGGGGCGACGTCGACCCGCATCGGGCGCTTCGAATTGGCCCACGGCGGCACCCTGTTTCTCGACGAGATCGCCGACACCGAGCCGGCGTTCCAGGCCAGCCTGCTGCGGGTCCTGGAGACGCACTCCTTCGAGCGCCTTGGCGGCTCACGGCCAGTCCGGTCAGATGCCCGCGTCATTGCCGCCACGAATCACGACTTGGACGCCGCGGTCCGCAACGGCACCTTCCGCGAGGATCTCTTCCACCGGCTCAACGTGGTGACGTTCCACGTGCCGCCGCTGCGCGAACGCCGCACCGACGTCGTCGGGTTTGTCAACTACTTCGCGCAGCGGCTCGCGGCGGAAACCAACACGCCGCCGGTGCAGTTCGTCCCGGAAGCCCTGCAGGCGCTGGTCGACTACTCCTGGCCGGGCAACGTGCGCGAGGTCAAGAATCTCGTCGAACGGGTTACGGTCCTGGCCGAAGACCGCACCGTGACGTTGACGGAGCTGCTGGACTTGTTCCCCTGCCTGCGCGCTTCGGCACTGAGCCGCGGCGCACGCAGCGCGGGAACCGGCAAGGCCGAAAGCCTCTGGGACACCGAGCGGCAGATCATCGTGGACACCTTGGAGGCGAGTGGCTGGAACCAGAGCCGCGCGGCCCGATCCCTGGGCATCAGTCGACACCACCTGCGGTACCGTGTCCGCAAGTACGGCATCCTCGTCCCCGACCGCGCCGAGCGGCGGGGCTGAGGCACGCGATCGCCAGGATCGCCTTCACGCCTCGTCGGCGTTCGGCATGCGGCCCGCGGTGGCGTAGAGCAGGATGGACTCTTCGGTCCACTCCGCCACGGGCAGAACCGAGCTGAGCGTGCCGCGATGCATGACCGCCAGCGTGTCACAGACCCCGAGCAGTTCGGGCAAGTATGAACTGACCATGATGATGGCCTTGCCCTGCTGTGCCAGCCGGCCAATGAGTTGGCAGATCTCCGCTTTGCTGCCCACGTCGATGCCGCGCGTCGGCTCGTCCAGGAACAGGATGTCGCTGTCGTGGTGCAGGATGCGCGCCAGCGCGACCTTCTGCTGGTTCCCGCCCGACAGGGCCACGGCTTCCTGCTCCACGTCGCGGCAGCGGACACTGAGCCGCCGGCAGGCGTCCTCGGCAACTCGGCACTCCTGCTTCCCGTGCAAGAAGCCGCCAGTCGACAATTGCGACAGGCTGGACAGCGTGATGTTGGCGCGAATCGGCAGCAATGTAGCCAACCCCTCGTCCTTGCGGTTCTCGCACAGCAGATCCAGACCGGCGCCGAGGGCGAGACGTGGCCGGAGCGCTCGCACCCGCAGAGGCTTCCCATCCGCCAAAAAGACCGCACCGTCCCTGGCCGGCTCGAGCCCGAAAAGGGCGCGCACGGTCTCGGAGCGGCCGGAACCGACCAGCCCGGCCAAGCCGAGGATTTCACCGCGACGCAGGTCGAACGAGACGTCGCGCGGACTCCCGTGCCCGCGCAAGTGCTGCACGCGCAGAAGGGGTGCACCCATGGTGTGCGGAGTGCGCGGGAACATCTCGGTAAGCTTGCGCCCCACCATTTTCTCGATGATCTCGCGCAGGGATACGGCCGCCAGACGGCCGGTGGCGACGCTCTCGCCGTCACGCAATACGGTGTAGCTCTGGGCGATGCGCTTGACTTCCTCGAGGAAATGGCTGATGTAAATCACCGCGACGCCAGCCTCGGTCAGGCGCGCGACCACGCGAAACAGCGCTTCGGTGTCCGACGCGGACAGGGAACTGGTGGGCTCATCCATGATCACCAGCCGCGCATCGCTGACCAGGGCGCGCGCGATCTCGACGAGCTGCTGGGTGCCGATGTTTAACTCGCCGACGCGCGCGTCGAGACTCAACTCGGCGTGCCCGAGCATTTCCAGGGCGGCCCGCATACGGTCGCGCTGTTCGCGCACGAACCCGAACCGGGTCTGCTCGATGCCGAGCGTGATGTTCTCCGCAACGGTGAGGTGCGGGGCGAGGTTCAACTCCTGGTAGATCATGGCCACGCCATGAGCCCGGGCCTCGGTGGGGGAGGCGACGCGGTAGGGCTGGCCGGCAGCCGTGATGACACCGGCGTCCGGCTGGTAGGCGCCGGAGAGGATCTTCATCAGCGTGCTCTTGCCCGCGCCGTTCTCGCCCACCAGCGCGTGCACTTCGCCGCGACGCACCGTCAAGTCAACGTTGCGCAACGCTTCGACCGCGCCGAAACGCTTGCGCACACCCTTGATCTCGAAGAAGATCTCGCCCACCGGAACTCCTGAGATTCACACGCCGCGTAGTGTGGGGGCTGCCTGCCCCCACGCCCCCTGGCCAAGGGGCGTCATTGACTCCCCTTGGAACCCCTCGACGTTGCCCTAGGAATCCGCGGGCCGTGCCAAGCCACGGCCCGCGGATTCCTAGGGCGAGGCCGTCCGCCACCCGAGTTCCGCACCGGCGGAACTCGGGTGGCGGAGAAGAGGCGCCGCTGGCATCGGTCAAGGCGTTCGGCTGGAGCCCTGGACTGGCCATCCCGGCAAGGCCGCGGTCTTCGACAACAGCGCCCTACTTCAGCCATTTCTCCAGGTCGGGGGATACCACGTCCTGGATCTCGGGCTTGTCGATGTTCTCGCCGGTGACCATGACCACGCCGGTGTCGACCCGCTTCTCGATCGCCTCGCCTTTGACTGCGGCCACGGCGGTCTTCACGCCCGTGTAGCCCATCAGGAACGGGTTCTGCACCGTCAGCCCCTGGATCTCACCGGCGCGCAGCCCGGTGATGAGCGGCTCGCTGGAATCGAACCCGACAAACTTGATCTTGCCAGCCTTGCCGGCGGTCTTCAGTGCGCGCAGCATGCCGAAGGTGGTCGACTCGTTCGGACAGAAAACCCCGTCAACTTCGCCGAAACGGTTCAACAGGTTCTGCGAGGCCTGAAACGCGGACTCCGCAGTGACACCACCATACTGGTTAGTCGACACCAGCTCGATGCCGGACGCGCTCTCCTTCATCTCGTCGAGGAAGCCCTGCTCGCGCTTCATCGTGCTGGCCGACCCTTCGGCGTAACGCAGCATAATGGCCTTGCCTTTGCCGCCCATGACTTCCGTCAACCGCTTCGCTGCCAGCCGGCCGCCCTGGTAGTTGTCCGTGGCGACAAAGCTCTGGAAGTCTTCGCCCTGAAGGTCCGAATCGATAACCACAACCTTGAGGCCGCGGCCAACCGCCGCCTTGACGGGCCGCACCAGGGCGACCTCGTCGAGAGGCGCCAAGACGATGGCGTCCACCCGGCGGCTGATGAAGTTCTGCACCACCTCGATCTGCATTTTGCGGTCGTCTTCCTTCTGCGGGCCCTGCCAGATGACCTCGACGCCGAGTTCCTGGCCAGCCTTTACCGCACCGGCGTGAATCGAGCGCCAGAACACATGCGTGGTGCCCTTGGGAATCACCGCGATCTTGAGCTTCTTCCCACCCTCGGCGGCGCGGACCGTCATCACCGCCGCACACGCGCACGCCACGGCCAGACACAGCAGGCTCGTCCTGTTCATACCGTTGTTCTCCACTCCTCTCGTAACAAAACCTGTTGCACGACTCTCAGCCGCCACCCTACTGTAACGCCCGGACAAGGAAAAAAAACCGACCTGTGCGGGCAAATCCACAGAGGGGAAGAGCGGTGCGATGTGCGCCAGGATACACCCGCTCGCGGTTGTCCACAGCGGCAGGCCGTGGCGCGGGACGCGCCGAGTCACGCCGCGCTCGGTCGCCTGGAATCTGCCTGGCCGTCGCACGCCGACGTGTTTGCCGTGGCCACGTCAAACGGGAAGAGACCACCCTGTTTCGTCCGTCACTTTACCGCGTACCACTTCGACAGAGTCTGGAGGTCGGGATTGCCGGCCGACACGGTGGCACCGACTACGCCGCAGGCGGCGATCGACTCGCTGCAGGTGGTGTGGATGTAAATGTTGTGTCCATCGACGAACGCCAGGTTGTACCCCTTGCGGTGCCAGATGGCGATCCAGTCGGCGCCGATCCACGTGCTCGTCCCGCCGCTGGCAAGCGTGAAGGAGCCCAGATTGGTCGCGGCCCCGCCCGACAAGCGCGGGTCCGACTCTTCGACGAAGTTGAAGACATCGCTGGCAGCGCGCTTGATGCCTGTCAGGCGGTAGACGGCAGCCGGGTTCGGCGGCAGGTTCCACCATATCGGCTCGCCTGCCAGGCGACCGGTGATCGAGTACGAACGGCGCGGGTGCAGTTTGTCGCTGGGGCAGTGGTAGATCTCCCTGTTGCTGCCGGCGTAGGTGAACAGCTCGCCCTGCTCCAAGTTCGCATTCGAACTGTCATCGCCCGCGACCCAGGGACCGGGTGGCGCATAGCTGGTGAACGTGCCCGAGCCAACCATGAATTCGTCGTTGTCCGTCGGGTAACTTGACCAAGCGACGCCGAGTTGGCGCAGGTTCGAGGCGCAAAGCGCCTGGTAGGCCTTCTCCTTCGCGTCTGTCAGGGCCGGCAACAGCATCGACGCAAGAATGGCGATAATGGCAATCACCACCAGGAGCTCAATCAGGGTGAAACGGCGTGTGTGAACGAAGAAACGTGACCCGCTCGTGCCGCGATACACTACGGGAAGCAGCATGGTGGAGATCCTCCCTCTGCCGGCGCGAGCGCCTGTGCCAGGGTGCAATCCCTAGCCCTCCCGCACGGCGCCTCTGCCGGAACATACAATCGTAAGATACCCTCTGCGGAGGCGGAAATCAATGCAGACCAGTCCCCCGGCAGGGCTGTTTCAAGATTCGTGACCATCGCGTGCAGCGAGTACCCCCGGCGTGTCCCCACGCCGGGGGGGGCGGCCTGAGGACAGGCCGCCCCTACCAGGTGTGCGCGGAGGTGTGGCCTTCCGAGACGCGGCGCCAGATCTTGAAACAGCCCTGGTCCCCCGGCGTAACCGGCCAGTGGCGGGTGGAGATAAGGTCGAAGGTTGACCGGGGCTGGCGTCTAAAGTGGTCGGAGCGGCTCGCTCCGACACCCGCGGGACCGAGCCGGTCCCGCCACTTTTGGCGAGCCCCCCCCCCAGCCCAGCACCCGCCGCTGACGCATTACCCCCCGGCCGAGGGCCTCGGGCCGGGACGGCCCCGAGCACCCTGCCGCGATCCCGGAGGTCTCACGCCACTGCCGATGGCCACGGCGCAGAGTCGCGGAGCCGAGTCCCCGGTCCCGCTACTTGAGGATCGAATTCAGGAGCTGGTTGACGGCATCCTGCTTCTTGGGCTCTTCCTTCTTCGCCGGGTCCGGCCGCAGTTGCTGCTGCCCCTGGGCAGGCTCCACTTTTCCCTGCTTCTCGCGCTCCTTCTGCTCCTGCCGCGCCCCTTCGACGCCCTGGATGACCCCGAAAATGCTCTTGGCCGCGTCACCGAGCTTTTCACCGGCCGGCTTGTCGCTCTTCAGGGTCTTGCCCAGATCTTTGAGGGCGTCGGCGCCGTCCGTGGCGAGCTTGGCGTTGGGATCGACCTTGCCGATCTTGACGCCATAATCCACCGCGAGCTTGGCAATCTTGGTCTTCTCCCATATCGGGCCTTGAATGACAATGTCCGGCGCGGCATAATCCTTGCGGTCGGTGAGGGTCAGCGGGATCTTCCGGGCCTGCAGCCGCGACGCAAGCTGGCCCTGGAACGCGGGCGTAATGGCCACGTCCGGCATCCACTGGTTGTTGCCGTCGACGCGACCGGCCGTGCTCAGGCGCAGGGTGTTGCTGATCAGATCCAGGTTCGTGATGTCCACCACTCCGCCTTTCATGTTCACCTTGCCGCCGCCGGCGCCGAAGTTCAGGTCCTCCCAACCCAGTTCAAAACTGCTCAACAGCACCTGCTGGATCAGCATGCTGATCCAGCCGCTGCTACCCTGGCTGAGCGCGAGCGTGTCGAGCTCGAAGTTGGCGTCCGCGAGCAGGTTCCGGATCAGTTCGTCCTTCTGCGTGCCTTTGCCGCTGAACGTGGCGTTCAGCCGCTTCAACCCGCCGTCGACGCCGACCGGCATGCTCTTGGGGCCAAAGGCCGCCAGGAACGGTTTCAGGGCAATATTCTCCAAGCCGACCTTCGCATTGTACGCCGGGCTTGCAGAGTCGGCCAAGTCCACGACCGCGGCGAGGTCGACCGCGCCGTCATTGACGCGCATGCGGGTGTTTCGGATCTCAAGCCGGTTCTCCTTGTACTCCGCCGTGGCCTTGAGGTCGCGGATGGCAATGTCGCGGTACAGAATCGCCGGCAGATCGGCGTTGGCGACGACCCACAGCGGCGGCGGCTTGGCTCCGTCCGCGGGCGGCGGTTTGGCCGCCGGCGGCGGGGCTGGCTTCTCTCCCGCCTGCGCGGGGATGAAACACGACTCCAGCGCGGCAACGTCGATGGGGCCGCGCGCCTGAAGGTTCAGTTCGGACTTGCGCCCCTTCCTGGCCGTATCGACCGCGCCGGTCAGGCCCAGATTCAGCAGTTCCTGGCCACCGGCGGCGACCGTTACATCGCCTTGGCGCAGCGTCAGCATGCCATCCGTAGCCGTGGCCAGAGTCAGAGCCACGGTCACATCCAAAGGCTTCAGTTCGCCCGTGCCGTCCATGAGGAAACTCACACCCTTGATAGCCATGGTGTGCGTGCCGCGAATCTCCTTGCCGAGTTGGGCGATCTCGACATCCGTCTTCATATTCACGACGCCATCCAGCCGCTTGAATCCCGCCGCCGCGAGGAACGGCTGGAACTGCGTCAGCTTCAGCTCCTGGACATTCACTTCGACCGGGATCGACCCTGCCTCGGGTTTGTCCCCCGCCAGACTGATCACCACCGGGGCTTTGAGCCGCGCGCGCACAATCTCGGCCGTGGCGTCGCGAATGCTGGCCGTGAACGTGTCGATGCCGAGCTTCTTGCCGTCCTGCTGCCAAAGAACGTCGTGTTCGGCCGCAATCTGCAGCGGCGTCAGCTCAGGCAGATCCAGGCCCTTGCCCTGCACAGTCAGGTCGGCTACCGCGAGCTTGCCGCGGGCCCGGATCTCACTCAGCTTCTTGCCGATCTCGACCGAGCCCTCGTACGAGACGGCCGTCTTGCCGTAGTCCAGGTCGCCGATGAACAGGTTTGCTATCTTCAGTCCGTCGTTGGTGATCGGGCTCAGTTTCAGGTCGACCTGGCCGGCGAGGGTCTCAGTGTTCAAGGCGCCGGTAACCGCCAGTTCCACGAGTTTACCGCGACCGCCCGAGACCGGTCCGGACAGCGTCGTGGCCAATCGGCCGAGGGTGACCTCTTTCATCCCGACCACGTCCACATCCACGTCTTCACGGACGTCGTAGTCGCGGAACTCCTTGCCCGCCGCCTTGACGTGCAGTCCGGTCAATTCAACGAACCCCGTGGCCTTGACCTTCTGCCCCGCGTCGGCGATGACGATCTCCAGGTTTCCCGAGAGCCAGCCCGCCAGCAGGTCGAACGAACCGTCCTTGGGCAGGAACGGCTGGGCCATGGTCAGGTCGAGCTGATCAATCTGGACCCGCACCGTTGCCGGCGGCACGGCGGGCGCGCCGCCAGCGGCGTTCAGGACCAGTTCGATCGGCTGGTCAAGCCAGACCTTCAACACGTCGCGCGTGGCGTCGCGCACCTGCAGGTTCAGCTTGTCCACCTTGACGCGTTGCTGGGCAACGGGTTTCGCATCGGCGACCGCACCGGCCTTCGCCTCGTCCTGCGCATACAACAGGTCATGTTCCGCGGTGATCTGCAACGGCGCCAGCTTGGGCACATCCTTGCCTTCGACGGTCAGGTCGCTGACCGAGAGCTTGCCGCGGGCCCGGATTTCGCTGAGTTTCTGCGCCATCTCGACCGAACCCTCGTAGGCAATGCGGGTTCGGCCGTAATCAAACTCGCCGATGAAAAGGTTGGCGACCTTGAGCCCGTCGTTGGTGACCGGGTTCAGCTTCAGGTTGAGTTTGCCGGCGAGAGTCTCGACATTCAGGGAACCGTCCACGGTCAACTCCACCAACCTGCCGCGGCTGCCGCCGGTCGGCCCGGAGACGAGCGTCGCCAACCGCGTCACCGTGACCTCTTTCATGCCGGACACCGCGATCTCCAGCTCCTGGCGCACGTCATAGTCGCGCAGCTCCTTGCCGGCGCTGCGCAGGTGCAGCCCGGTCAGCTCGACAAAGCCGCTGGCACGAATCTTCTGCCCAGACTCGGCCACCACGATCTCCAAGCTGTCGGAGAGCCGACCGGCGAGCAGTTCGAAATTCTTGTCCGCCGGGATGAACGGTTTGAAGATGGACAGGTCCAACTGGTCGGTCTGGATCCGGATGGTCGCCGGCTGTGCCGCCGGCGCACCGCCGGCGGCATCAAGCAGCACCTCAACCGGTTGGTCCAGCCACAGCTTCATCAGTTCGTTCTTCGGATCGCGGATGTTCAGGTTCAGCTTCTCCACGCGCAGTTTCTTCGCCGTCATGTCCATGGCCACTTGGTACTCCGAGGTCACGGCCATGGGGGCCAGCGGTTCGAGCTTGCGCGACGCGGATGCGATCGTGAGGTCCGAGACGGTCAGCCCGCCGCTCGCATCGAACTGCTTGCCCTCCCCCGACACCTTCACCTTGCCGGTGTACTGGACACCGGTCTTGCCAAAGTCGAAGTCGCCGATGACGGCCCCGATCAGGTTGAGCACCGCGCCCTGCGGCAGCGACACCGCCACCTCGACATCGGCCGCCAGCGGTGACGGCGTGACGCTGCCCTGGATCGTGGCCTTGCCCTCTTCCACGCCTTTCAGTGTCTCGATGACTTGCGCGTTCCGGATTGCATACGTCTCGTTCTGGCGCTCGATCAACGCCTCCACGCGCACCGCGTGACCGTCGAGGGCCACCGGGCCGGCCTTGCCAGCGATGTCGGCAACCTCGCTCTTGACCTCGAGCCTGTCGGGCATGAAGGCGTCGCTGAGCTTGCCGCTGATGACCGTCTTAATCTTCCCAATACGGACGTCGAGTGGCTCCGCCTGCCGGACGTCGAGTGCGGCAGCCAGGTCGATTGCGAACTCCGCACCGTTTCGCACCTCAGGTATATCCAGATTCAGGTCATGAAGGTTCACGGTTGTCAAGGGTTGCCCCTTGCTGGCGTCGCCCTGCGTGTAGCGGAACGAGAAGTTGCGGACGTGGATATTGCGCAATGCGGCTTTCGGCGGTGCCGAGGCGCCGGCTGGCTTTTCCGGTTTCGGCGCTTCGGCCGGCGCAGCGAACTTCTTCTGCAGGTCGGCGATAACCTGGTCGGAGAGCACCACCGATGCGTTGTCGAGCAGGACTTCATCGACCTGCAGTTCCCCGTGCAGCAACGGCATGACCTTGTAGCGCACCAGGATCGTGTCCGCGGTGAGAATCGGCGCAGAGGCCTCGCCGACGGCGAGCTTGCTGATGCGCAGGCGGCTGAAGGCGGCCAGGTCGATGCGATCCGCCGTGATCGGCAGTCCGACAGCGGCGCTGACTTTGGGCAGCACGGTGCCTTTGAGGAAACCGTTGGAGGTCAGGTAGAAGAACGCCCCCACGCCCAGCACGCAGAACACCAGGAACACAATCGCGACAATCTTGAGCATCTTCTTCATCATGAACCGCCTATCTGAGTTTGAACCCGTGCGCGAAGACGAAGCCTGGCACGGTGACCAACCGCCAGAGGACGCACGGGCGAACAACTACACTAGCATGCCTTTCCACGCCTGCGAACTCCGCGGGCTCTCGCACGCGTGCACAGCGTGATGCGTCAGCGCCTCCCGGGCGGCGTACCGCCCGGTCATACCGAGGTGAAACTGGCGACGACGCTTCCGGAGCCCGCGAGGACGCGGGCGCTCCAAAGTCAGCCCCCCGTGCCAGTCCCTGGAGCGCCCGCGTCCTCGCGGGTTCCCGGGCCCCTTCAGTTTCATGGGAGTGGCGGGTGCATGTCTGTCCGAGCCGCGCGCGTCAGCAAGCGGCCTCCCCGATTTTTTCACGGGTTCTGACGCATTGCCTGCACGGCGCGCGCGCCGTGGACAAGGCGCGGAAGTCACGGTATCTTGTGCAGCTTTGGTCCGGATCGAGGTGCAACTCCGTCGGGGGTGTGACAGCATGACGTTACGTGCCATTCTGCTCGGGTTCATGGGTGCGGCCACGGTGTGCGGCGTCAGTTTCTTCAATGACCGCATCCTGCGCCAGACGTACCTGGTCGGCAACAACATGCCGGTGTCCGTCTACGGCGCCTTGATCCTGTTCGTGGTCCTGATCAATCCGCGGCTGAAGAAGCACGCTCTGAAGGGCGCCGAACTGGCTGTCATCATGACGCTGACCCTGGCGGCGTGCTGCATCCCGGGGTCTGGGCTGCTACGCACGTTCACCTCGTCTCTGATCCTGCCAAATCACTACAGCAAGACGAACCCCGGCTGGCGGCAGCAGCAGATTGTCGAGACATTGCCGCAGCGGCTGATGCCCGACCTCAGCAAGAACGAGGAGGAGGTGCTGGGCGGCTTCGTCCAAGGCCTGAGCGAAGGCGGGGGGCACATTTCTCCCGCGCAGGTGCCGTGGTCGGCCTGGGTCACCCCGATCCTGATCTGGATCCCCCTGATCCTCACGCTCTGGATCGGCCTGATCGCACTGTCCGTGCTGATCCACAAGCAGTGGTCGGAACACGAACATTTGCCCTATCCCGTCACGACGTTCGCCAACTTCCTCCTGCCGGAAGAAGGTGACGCGGTGACGCCGCTGTTCCGTAATCGCCTCTTCTGGATCGGCGCGATGGCCGTGCTATTTCTGTACATGAACAACTATGCGTATTGCTGGTTCCCGAAGTACCTCATCGAAATCCCGACGCGCTTTTCGTTTGCGCCGCTGGGCCAGTTCTTTCCGACAATCACCAAGGGCGGCGGTTGGGGCCTGTTCTCACCCTCCTTCTACTTTGTGGTCATCGGCATGTGCTTCTTCATTCCGTCCGACCTGGCGCTGACGTTCGGCCTCGGCCCGTGGCTATGGGCGCTGGTGGCGGGGCTGTTCGTCAATTACGGCATCAACCTGAACAATGTGCTGGAGGGCAGCTACTACTACACCGGGCTGAAACCGCGCTCGTTCATCCTGTTCGGTGCCAATATCGGCCTGTTCGCCGCCCTGCTCTACAGCGGCCGCCACTACTACCTGCAAGTGTTCCGACGCGCCATCGGCCTGAAGGGTTCGGACGAGGCCGACGCCGCGTCCGCCTGGAGCTGCCGCGCCTTCCTCGGCCTGATGGTTCTGTTCACCGTGCAGCTCTGTCTCATCGGGCTCGACTGGCAACTCGCCGTCATGTACACCGCCGTGCTGGTCATCTTCTACGTGGTTATGACCCGGATCATTGCCGAGTCCGGGTTGTTCCACCTGCAGTCGAACATCTTCCCGTGCGTCATGATCTGGGGGTTCCTGGGCGCACAGGTGCTTGGGCCCAAGACGCTGCTGCTGATGCAGGTCATCTCCATGGTGCTGGTCATCGACCCGCGTGAGTCGCTCATGCCGTTCATGGCGAACTCGCTGAAACTGATCGAGTTGCAGAGGCAGAGCATCGGTAAGGCCGGACTGCTCTGCGTCGGCGCCGTACTCATCGGCATCATCGTCGGACTGCCCGTGACACTCTACATCCAGTACGACCAAGGCAATGCCATTTGGGAAAGCTGGGCGGAACAAGCAGTCCCGACCATGCAGTTCGACAACGCCATCGCCGTGAAGCGAAAGCTCGACGCACAAGGCATGCTCGAACAGTCCGAGCAGGTGACCGGCTGGGCGCGGTTCCGGCACATGTCGCCCAACGGCCCCTGCATGTGGAGCGTGGTGGCCGGCTGTGCGCTGGTGCTGCTTTTCACTGCGTGCCGGCTGCGCTTCCCGTGGTGGCCGCTGCACCCGCTGCTGTTCGTGACTTGGTGTACGACACACATTGCGGCATTCGCCGGGTCGTTCCTGATGGGCTGGTTCCTCAAAGTCGTGGTGCTGAAGTACGGCGGCAACGCGACGTACAACCGGCTCCGCCCGCTCGTCCTGGGCGTCATGGCCGGCGAAATCCTGGCCGCCGTCATTCCGAGCATTGTCGGTGCCATCTACTACTTCGTGACCGGGCAGCAGCCCAAACCGTTCTTCGTGCTGCTGGGGTAGACGCGGCGAGGCTGGGGAGAGGTGCCAGGTTTCAGGAAGGCCGGCAAGAAGCTGCGCAGCGAGACGGCTGGCGGACGTGCTTGATCCGTCGGGTCCGTCCGGCGTGCCGTCGTATACGGCCCTACCCCTCTGCCCCCGACACTCGACACCCGCCCCCCTGAACCTGAAACCTGCCCGCTCACACTCGCCGGTGCTTCCACCGGCCGGTTTCGAACCAGACGGCGACCAGCAGGCCGTGCGCAACCATGCCGACAACCATGGCCCACCAGATGCCGTGTGTCGCCGGCTGCCAGACACGCGCCAGCCAGATCGCCAACGGCACTTGCAGCACCCACAGGCTAAAGATGGTGAAGACCATAGGCGCCACCGTGTCACCCGCGCCGTTCAGGCCGCGACCGAGCACGATCCCGAGCGCCGCGAAGACGTAGAACGGCGACACGATCCGCAGGTAATGCGCCCCGATTTGAACCACCTCCGGAGTATTGTTGAATACGCCGATGATCGCCGGGGCAAAGAATGCCAACACCAGGGCCGCCAACACCATGAAGGCCACGTTAAGCCACGTGGCCAGCCAGCCCGACAGCCGGGCGCGGTCCGGTTTCCCGGCGCCCAGGTTCTGCCCGACCAGCGTGGCCACTGCGCCGCCCGTGGCAAAGGCCGGCATCAGGATCATAATGTGCAGACGCATCCCGGTGCCGTACGCCGCCACCGCCGCGGTGCCGCACGTGGCCACAATCCACATCATCACCAGGCCCATCAAACTGCGCGACAGCATCTGCCCGGTGCCCGGAATGCCGATCCGCAGGATACGCCACGTCATGCCAAGTTGCGGCCAGCACTGAGTTAGCCGGACATGCAGCGACGACTTGCCGCGCAGCAGCACCCACGTCGACACCAGGGCCGCGATGGACTGCGCCAGGACGGTGGCCAGCGCCGCGCCCTGCACACCCATGCGCGGCACCGGACCCAGGCCGAAGATGAACAGCGGGTCGAGCACCAGGTTGAGCACGTTGGCCAGGGCCATGACCAGCATTGGGGTCATGGCGTCGCCCGCTCCCTGCAGTGCGGCGTTCGCAATGAACAACATGAACGCGGTGAAACTCCCCACCAGCGAGATCCGCAGATACGCGCCACCGTCGGCCACGACCGCCGGCGACGCGCCCAGCAACCGCAGCAAGGCGTCCGACACGCCCCACCCCGCCATGCCGGAAATCACCCCCACGACCAGCGCCAGCGTCAGCGACTGCCCCGCCGCCGCGCTCGCCTCACCGCGATCCCCCGCCCCAATGGCACGCGCAATGATCGCCACCGTTCCGGTCGAGATTCCCATGAGCATGGGGAACAGCACCATCATGACGGTCCCGCCCATGGCCACCGCCGCAATGGCCACCGGCCCCAGACGGCCAACCCAGAACAGGTCAATGACGCTCTGCAGGTTCTGCAGCAGCGCACCCATCAGCATGGGCATGGCCAAGACCCCAAGGGCCCGCAGAATGCTGCCCTCGGTGAGATCCGGCCGGCCTGAACCTGTTTTCGGGCGCCACAGCATGAAACGCCTTCCGAGGAACCGATCGCTACAACCTTGCTCTCTCGGCAACTACGAAACACGCGAATGACGCGAAAGCAACCCGCGATCAGACCGTTTCCGGAAAAGTTGACGCCGATTCACTCGCACAGACGGCTTTTTCTGTCGACCTGCGCGGGGGAATCCGGCCACGGCCCCGTTCGTAGTGGTGTCGCAGTCCCGGCGGCGCACCCGCCGGGCAAGACACCATCCCCTCACCCCGCCGTCGCCACACGTCCGGCTTCGCAGAGAGACTTCGCCGTGACACGCCAGATGGGCTCTTGGCGCTCCACGTTGTTCCGCGCGCTGCGAGCCCACTACGAACAGGCGCATCCAGGCACCCATGGCGGGGCATTTTCTCTCTTGGGACTTACCCGCGCAAGCCGCGTCTTTCTCCAATCCTCCCCACAGCAGGTCTCAAGGTCTCCCTACAGACAGAAGCATAGCACCTGTGCTATTGTTTCCCTCGTACGGCAAAGAGCCTTGCCAAACGTCTGTGGCCTGAGAGCATTGGAACCCTGGAAGCGGGGCAAACAAACCCCGGCGGGGATGTGTAACGGGGCGTGGGGAATGGCCAGGTCCCCGCCGTACTGAAAAGGGGAGAACCGCGAGGTGAGGGGGGTTTTTCTTTTGGGGGAAAAGAAGAACGAGCCTCTAGACAGCGGAACGGGGTTCTGCTCAGGCTCGAAAATCGGGCGGGTCCGACACGGTGGAGTGGTTCTCAGGCGCAAGCCCGAAAAAGGCGAATCCCTCCTCCGCGCGGGTGCCCGCCCGAACTTTTTTACGACTCTCCTCGGGGTGACCGCAGGCGGTCAAGTCCCGGTTGCCGTTTGACACCTTCTCCCGCGCTTCCATCGTCGCTCCGGACTTCGCGGTTCCTGGGACGAGTGTCGGACGTCGAGCGCCGTTGACACCTCAACGTGCCTCCTCCTCTGTCCCGAGCGCCCTCGTCCCCCCTGCGTTGCCAGTTCGCGTGGAAGCCCAAGGGATCTGGCGATCCGTTCAGAGCTTGTTGACCGTGTACGGGTGGTCCTGCTTGGAAAGGACCTCCACGCTGAACTCAACGTCCTCCGTGGGTTTGCCTGTCTGCGTTCCCGCCGCCTCCAACTTGTCCAGGACGTCCAGCCCTGAAATGACTTTCCCGAACACAGTGTGTTTGCCGTCCAGATGCGGCGTAGCCTTGAAGCAGATGAAGAACTGGCTGCCGTTGGTGTTCGGCCCGGAATTGGCCATGGACAGTATGCCGCGCCCATCGTGCTGCAGGTCGGAGCGGCACTCGTTGGCGAACTTGTAACCCGGCCCGCCGGTTCCCGGGACACCCTGGGCGCCCTCCTTGGAATTGGGGCACCCGCCCTGCGCCATGAATCCCGGAATGATCCGGTGAAAACGCATGCCCTTGTAGAATCCCTGCTCGGCGAGCGTGATGAAGTTGGCTACGGTGTTGGGGACCTTGTCCTCGAACAGTTCCACCGTCATATCGCCTTTGGAGGTGCTGATCTTGACAACTGGATTCTTGCCGGTCGGCCCCGGGGCAACGGCAGGCGCCGCCGGCGCCTGAGCCTCGACCTTCGCGGATGCTGGTTCCATTGCCACGCCATTGTGCGACGTGACCTGAGACTTCTGGACCTGGTACAACTTCTCTCCCACCACAACCGTCACCGTCTGATCCCGAATGACCACCGTTCCTTCCAGTTCGCGCCCATCATTCAAAACAACCTTGTCCGCCGATACCAAGCCGCCCCACAAGACCGCCACAGCCATCGTCATCAACCACCGGTTTCTCATCGATGTCACCCCTTACCGTTGTCAACCAGATCTCACCATATGGGACACGTTGAACACCCGCGCTTCTTGGGCATGGCCGCACTGAGCGAGTCGGCAACCGACGGTTACGTTTCGGTTGCTTACAACGGAACGCGACCGGAGCCTGCTCCGTGGAAAAGCTACAGTTGTTACTCCCCGGTGGCAAGGGGACAGCCGCCGATTTGACGGTTCATCTCTTGGCCGAGAGGGACCGCGGTTCGTCTTTCCTGGCCTGGCGGCGCTGGAGCAGGTGCCTGACACGCGATCCAACGACGCTGATCGACAAGATGCGGGTCGGGTGGCTACCAAACAACGGCAACGGCACCACGCCGCGCGAACTGGCGCAATTCTTGCGTAACCGATACCGTCCAGCCTGCGGTCCAAGTCAAGGAATCGAGCGGGGACGTCATGCGAACGGTAGTCACCGGCGGTGCCGGGTTCATCGGCAGTCATCTCGTAGATCGGCTCATTGCCGATGGACACGAGGCGACAGTTATTGACAACTTCTCCACCGGACGGCCCGATAACCTCGCGCACCTGAAGGGCAACCCCAGGCTGCGGGTCGCCCAAGCCGACGTGGCCGAATTCGCGACCATCCGCCCACACTTCGCCGGCGTCGACTGGGTCTTCCACCTCGCCGCCCTGGCCGACATCGTGCCTTCGATTCAGCGTCCCTTCGACTACCACCATGCCAACGTGGACGGCACCATGTCGGTGCTGGAGGCGGCGCGCGCAGCAGGGGTCAAACGGTTCATCTACGCTGCGTCATCGTCATGCTACGGCATTCCGGATCAGTATCCCACTCCCGAGACCGCGGACGCGCGGCCGCAGTATCCGTACGCGTTGACCAAGTACGTGGGCGAGCAGTATGTCATGCACTGGGGCAAGGTCTACGGCCTGCCGGTCGCGTCGCTGCGCATGTTCAATGTCTACGGCCCGCGCTCGCGGACGTCCGGCACGTACGGGGCCGTGTTCGGCGTTTTCCTGGCTCAGAAGCTGGCCGGCAAGCCCTACACCGTGGTGGGCGACGGCGCCCAGACGCGCGACTTCACCTTTGTGACCGACGTGGCCCAGGCCTACGTCATGGCCGCGGCATCCGACCTGTCGGGCGAGATTTTCAACATCGGCAGCGGCAACACCTACAGCATCAACCGCCTGGTGGAGTTGTTGGGCGGTGCGGTGACGCACGTGCCGAAGCGTCCCGGCGAGCCGGACTGCACCTTTGCGGACACCGTCAAGATCCTGCGGGCCCTCGGCTGGCGCCCGCGCGTGTCCTTCGAGCAGGGCGTGGCGATCATGCTGGAAAACATCGAGTACTGGCGCCAGGCCCCCGTCTGGGACCCGGAGTCCATCAAGACGGCCACCCAGGAATGGTTCCAGTTCCTGGGCCGGCAGACGCAGCAGGGGAGGCTGTAGGTGGATAGGCTGTAGGCAAAGACCACGGGCGACCACGGGACAGCAGGAGTTCATTCAAGACGCCGTTCCCCAGTCTGGACGGTGAGCCGCCTTGCGCATGAGGGACCGGTCCTGCAGGCGCATTAACTGGGTGTCGTGGGTCACTGCGTCACTGAGTCATGACGTCACAACCTGTACTAGGCGGCGCACCGCGCCATTCTTTCCGAGCGCCGGTCTCGGGAAAAGCTCAGGAGCTAGCCGTGGACAAGTTTCGCATCGACAGCCACAAGCTGGTGTTCCACCCGCAGCGCGTCGGCGCGTGGCTGAAGGGAGAGCTCGTCTACCCCATCTACATGGAAGTCAGCCTGGCCGGCGCCTGCAATCACCGCTGCGTATTCTGCGCCTTGGACTTCATGGGCTACCAGCAGCGCAAGCTCGACACCGGCATGTTCCTGAAGCGCCTGGCCGAGATGGGTCGGCTCGGGCTGAAGAGCATCATGTACGCTGGTGAAGGCGAGCCGCTGCTGCACCCCGATGTTGTCGGCATCACCCAGGCTACGCGTGCCGCCGGCATCGATGTCGCTTTTACCACCAACGGGGTTCTGCTCAAGCCGGCCGTGACAGAGCAGATCCTGCCCCACACGGAGTGGATCAAGGTCAGTTTCAACGCCGGCACGCCCGAAAGTTACGCACGCATTCACCGCTGCCAGGCCAAAGACTTCCACACCGTGCTGGCCAACCTGAAGCACGCCGTGGAGTTCCGCCGGCAGAACCGCCTGTCCTGCACCCTCGGCCTGCAGATCTTGCTGCTGCCCGACGTGGAGAGCGAAGTGGACCAACTCGCGACGCTCGCCCGCGACCTGGGCCTGGACTACCTGGTCGTCAAGCCGTACTCGCAGCACCCCCAGAGCATCACGCAGACCTACAAGGGCGTGTCCTACGACAACGCCTGTCGGCTCAAGGAGCGGCTGGCAGCGTACACCACGGACCGTTTCCAATGCCTGGTGCGCCTGGACTCCATGCGCCAGTGGGACCAGGCGAGCAAAGGCTACAAACACTGCAACGCCCTGCCCTTCTGGTCCTACATCGACGCGGGCGGCAACGTCTGGGGCTGCAGCATGTACCTGAACGACGAGCGCTTCCTGTACGGCAACATCAACACGCAGACGTTCCAGGCGATCTGGGACGGCGACGCCCGCCGTCAGTCCCTCGAGTTCGTGAAGCACGAACTGGACGTATGCAAGTGCCGGATCAACTGCCGCATGGAACAGATCAACCAGTACCTGTGGGACCTGACGGAAGCCCCGCCGCCACATGTGAATTTTATCTGACCGGGCGCAACTAGAAGCCGGAGGACAAGAACCATGCCAAGAATCGCGATCATTGTGGCGCAGAACTTCCAAGACGAGGAGTTCGTGTACCCGTACTACCGTATCATGGAAGAAGGTTGGCACGTCGAGGTCGCCACGCCCGACGGCGCGGTCATGGCCGGCAAGTACGGCGTGCCGGCTCGGGCGACCATGGCAACGGACAAACTGCAGGCCGCAGACTTCGATGGCGTCCTTCTGCCCGGCGGGTTTGAGTCCCCGGACCGTCTGCGCATCCGCAAAGAGGTGCTGCAGTTCGTCCGCGACATGCATGCCGCCGGCAAGCTGGTCGCCGCCATCTGCCATGGCCCGTGGATCTGCATCTCGGCCGGCATCGTCAAAGGGCGGCGCATGACGGGGTTCATGTCCATCAGGGACGACTTGGTGAACGCCGGTGCGCACTATGAAGACAAGGACTTGGTCGTCGACGGCAATCTGGTGTCCTCGCCACACTACCGGAACAACGGCGTCTTCATGCGTGCTGTTGTCGATTGGTTGAAAGCCGCGAACCCGGCCTGAAGAACGGCGGTACGGGAGCAGGATATGATCTACCAAGTACCACGCACCCCGGAGGACGAAGCGCGGGTCACGGCTGGCAGCGCCACCGCTGCCGACACGGCCGTCGACTACCGGCGCGTGATCGTCAAGAAACCGTGGGGGTACGAGTACCTTGTCCTCGACAATGGACAGGTGGCCATCTGGATGCTGCAAGTCGTGCGCAAGCGCCGCACCTCCATGCACTGCCACCCGCGCAAGCGCACCGGGCTGGTCATTCTTTCGGGGCACGGCCGTTTCCACCACCTGCACGGCGCGATTGACATCCGCCGCATGGACGCGGTGAACATCCACGCCGGCGCCTTCCATTCGACCGAAGCCGAGAACCCGCTGCCCATCACCCCCATTTCGGAAAACGGGGTGTGGATTCTGGAGATCGAAACGCCCCCGGCCAAGTCCGACCTGTGTCGCCTGAACGACTCCTACGGTCGCGCCGGCCGGGGTTATGAAGGCCTCAGCGACATGGTGTTCGAACCGCGCGACACCCTGTCCTTGGAACCCACAGAGACGGACTCCGGCCTGCAGCGCCGGCTTTACCTCGATCTGCTGTTCTCCCTCGGGCCCGCACCGACCGTGATCCGAGAGTTGAAGCCACACCCGGGTGCGCTCGTCAGTGTGGTCGCCAGCAGCGGCGGCACGCCGCCGGCATGGCTGGAGATCGGCGCCGTCTGTGGCTACGAGGACTTCTTGCGTCGTGCCGCCGGCCGTTCGGTGGACAACCTGACGCTCCTGCACATTGAGCGCGAGGAGAAGATGATGAAGATCTCGGACTACGTTGCATCCGTGGTGGCGAAACTGGGGGTCCGCCACGTTTTCGCCGTCTCCGGCGGCGGCGCCATGCATCTGGTCGACGCGTTCGGGTCGCGCCCCGACCTGCAATACGTCGCCACCCACCACGAGCAGGCTGCGGCCATGGCCGCCGAGGGCTACGCGCGCATCACCAACGGCCCGGGCGCGGTTTTGGTCACGTCCGGTCCCGGCGGCACCAATGCCCTCACGGGTGTCTATGGGGCGTACATTGACTCGATCCCCATGATCTGTGTGTCCGGCCAGGTGACCCGGGACACGCTCTTGCGTGGCACCGGGTTGCGCCAGTTCGGCATCCAGGAGGGTGACATCATCGAACTGGTTCGGCCCATGACGAAGTACGCAGTGACGGTCACGGACCCCGCTACGATACGATACCATTTGGAGAAAGCCTGCTTCCTGGCCATGCACGGCAGGCAGGGCCCGGTCTGGATCGACATTCCGCTCGACGTGCAAAGCAAACTGATTCAACCGGAATCCCTGCCCGGCTATGAGCCCGAAGCCGTTCCCGGTGTGCCTGCCGACGCCCGGCTGGAGTCCCAGGTCCATCAGTGCGTGGCCATGCTCCGCACCGCCGAGCGCCCGGTCCTGATCTTCGGCTATGGCGTGCGGTTGGCGCACGCCGACGACCTGCTGCGCTCCCTGATCGAAGCCAGTGGCATTCCGGCGGTCTCCTCGTGGACGGCCTCGGACATGGTGGCGACGGATCACCCGTCCTACGTGGGCCGCAGCGGGATCATGGGCGACCGCGCCGGGAATTATGCGGTCCAGAACTCGGACCTGCTGCTGGTCGTCGGGTCGCGCCTTTCCGTCCCGCAGGTCGGGTACAACTACAAGCTGTTCGCCCGGGCCGCGCGCAAGATCATGGTGGACATCGATCCGGCCGAAATGCAGAAGCCGTCCCTGAGCCTGGACCTCGCCATCCTCGCCGACGCCAGAGCGTTCCTGCAGGCGCTGTTGCTCAAGCTGGAGGCGGAGCGACCCGCGGCGTTGCCGCTGCCGATCGAGCCGTGGCGGCAACGCTGCGCGGACTGGAAACGGCGCTACCCGGTCTGCCTGCCCGAGTACGCCGGCAACCGCGACCGCGTCAACTCGTTCTACTTCGTCGATCAGTTGTCCAGGATGCTTGACGCCGACGCGGCCGTTGTGACCGACATGGGCACCAGCTTCACCTGCACCATGCAGACGTTCCAGACGAAACTCGGGCAACGCTTGTTCACCTCCAGCGGCCTGGCATCCATGGGGTTTGGCCTGCCGGGCGCCATCGGCGCCTGCCTGGCGCGCGGCCGGCAGACGATCCTGATCACCGGCGACGGCGGCCTGCAGATGAACCTGCAGGAACTGCAGACAGTCATTCACAACCGCCTGCCGCTGCTGATCTTCGTGCTGAACAACGAGGGGTATCTGACCATTAAACTCATGCAGCAGAATCACTTCGGACGCTTCGTCGGGTCCCACCCGGGCAGCGGCGTGAGCTGCCCGGACATCGTCAAGGTCGCCACCGCCTACGGCATCCGTGCCGACCGCATCCGAAACCAGGACGAACTGGAACGCAAGCTTCCCAATGTCTTGGCCGACCCGGGACCGTTCGTCTGTGAGATCATCATGCCTCCCGAACAGCCGCTGATCCCGCGCGTATCCTCACTCAAACTCCCGGACGGAACCATCGTGTCGAAACCCTTGGAAGACCTGTATCCATTCCTCGATCGCGAGGAGTTCCGCCAGAACATGCTCATCCCCCCCGTGGAGCTCCTGCACAAGTAGGCCAGGGTGGGGACCGGCGTCTCTCTGCGCACGGTGAAAACATGAAAATCCTCTTCACCAACTCTCCCCTGCATTACACGCACGGCCACACGTTCACGCAACCCGACTGGCAAACACTGGTCTTGCCGCTGCTGGCGGCCATTGCGGGAGAGACGAAACACACGATTCGGTTGGTGGACAATACCGAGGGGTGGCTGCGCTCGCATCGGATCCTGTCTGAAATCCGCGCGTTCAAGCCAGATCTGTTAGGTGTGAGCATCATCGCGGCCCGCGACATTCAGAAAACCGTGGGAGTGATCCGGCAGGTCCGCCAGGAGTTCGCATCACTCCCGATCGTGGCCGGCGGTCAAGGGGCCAGTTTCTACGACGAGCTCCTGGTGCGTAATGGTACTAACGTCGTGGTCCGGGGTGAAGGCGAAATCACGTTGCGGGAGCTGATCGCGGCATATGGTTCCGGCCACCCGGATTTCTCGGCGATTCCAGGCATCACTTGGCTGGAAGGTTCAGCTGTGGTGAAAAGGTCCGCGGCCCGGGAACGGATCAAGACCCTTGACGACTCGCCTTTTCCGGCGTTTGACCTCATGCCGAAGCGCAAGTCCCGCTGGTTCCCAGGGCGCTTTGCCGGCTCTGTCGAGACTTCTAGGGGATGCCCGTTTTCGTGCAACTTCTGCGCCATAACCTCTTTCTGGGAAGGTAGCTTTCGCACCAAGACAAATGTGCGCATCGTGGAGGAACTGAAGATCCTGGCCGCGCAGGGACGCACGCATGTTTACCTGGCGGATGACAACTTCGGGATGGGCACTGAGAAACACATGGATTTGTTCGAGCGCATCCTCTCGGCCAATTTGGACGTCCGTTTCTTCGCTCAAATGCGCACGGACACGATTGCCGAGAACCCGGACATGGTGGAGTTGGGCGCCCGCGCCGGCCTGTACGGCGCGCTGATCGGGTTTGACACCTATGATGCCGAGACCTTCCATCACATCTCCAAGAAAGGCAGCATCGATTTGAACCACCGCTGCTCCGAGACCCTGCGCCGCAACGGGGTGATTATCCTCGGCAGTCACATTTACGGTCTGCCATCCCAGAAGAGACCACGTGATTTCAACCGAACCTTCTGGGTGGGGCGCCGCAACTCCGATCTGTTCCGCATGCCGCATTTTTCCCTCCTTCCCGGAACTCGGGCTTACAATACGATGGTCACCGAGGAAGTCATTCAGGACGCGGAGCGACGCAATGATGACTTCCGCTTCCTGGTTCGAGCCCCGGCGGAACGCCGTGCCTTCAAGGCTTGGTACCATGTTTACACTCTCCTGCATGTCCTGTTGCCCGACGAAATCCTAAAGGCTTTGTTCCATCCCAATCGGAACGCCCGCATTCTCAAGCGCATGGGGTATTGGGGAACGTGCCGACACTACGCCTACAGAGCCCTGCGCAAGGTGAAAGGAACCGACATATGAGCGATGCTGCCAAGCCTGATTCCGCGCTCCCCAAGGAGTTGCTGACCGAGACGCATGACGGGCATCGTTTGCGCACGCGAAGCCGAAGCATAGTTGACCGCTCGAAACTTTCTGTTTCGACTGATGCGGCGTCTCCGCCCCCGCTGTCGGGCGGCGTCAAGAAGGCGCCCAACCTGTACTCTGGGCACACGTTTCTGAACCGTCCCGAACGGTTCCGACTTGACGGCCACAAGATGATTTACCACATGGACCGCGTGCAGGAGTGGCGACGGGGCGAACGCATTGCGCCCATCCACATCGACATGGGGCTAACCAAGTTCTGTAACATCGCCTGCATCTACTGCATCGGCGTCACTCAAGGGGGCATGAAGAAGGGGCAGATGATCCAACCGGACGCCTTGCTGCGGTTGATCCGGGACGCGGGCCGTCTGCAGGTACGCAGCGTGGCTTTCATCGGCGATGGAGAACCTACACTGAACCCGGCACTCTACGATGCCATCGTTCTAGCTCGGGAGTGCGGAGTCGAGACAGCCATGGCGACCAACGGCATTCTCCTTGACATGAACCGGGCACACGATGTCCTCCGGAACCAAACTTTCGTCCGCTTCAACCTGAGCGCCGGAAACAGCGAAGGCTTTCGGCGCATCCACCAGGCGGCCCCTGCACTTTTCGATGAACTCATCCAGAAGATCCGCGAACTTGTTCGCTTGCGGAAAGAAAACCAATACGGATGCACACTCGGGCTCCAGATGGTCCTCATCCCGGAGAATTTCGACCAGGTGCTGACACTTGCCCGTCTGGGAGCCGATCTGGGAGTGGACTACCTGCAGGTGAAGCAGTGTTCCGACACCGAGTACGGGGAACTCGGCATCCAGCGAGAGGAGTACCGTCGCGTCGTCGACACTCTGAAGGAGGCTGAGAGTCTTTCGCGGGAGGACTACTCCGTGCAGGTCAAGTGGAACAAGATCAACATCCTGGCCGAAACAGACGTCTACCGCCACGGCATACGGAAGTACGACATCTGCTATGGTACCCCCATGCTCGGCCAGATCAGCGGCAATGGGAAGGTATACCCCTGCGGCCCATTTTTCGGCAAGGACCGATTCCTCATAGGCGACATCCACAGAATGTCCTATTATGACATGATCAAGGGCGACCGATATTGGGCCGTGCAACGGGATATCGTTGAGAATATTGACGTGCACTGTGATTGCACGATTGGCTGCCGACAGGACTACATCAACACCTTCCTGTGGGACCTGATGAATCCTCCGGCTCACGTCAACTTCATCTGAGGGTTATATGGACACCGACCTGTGCCATGTTGGCATCATCGCCAACCCCGAACTGGACAACGTCGCCGTGGCCAAGCGCGACTTGCCTGGGGGAGCGGTGCTCGTGTGGCGTGACCGACGGCTGTCCGTCAGGCAGACCGTGCCATGCGGCCAGCGGTTGGCCTTGGAGGACCTGCCCACCGGAACGCTGGTACGGCAGTACGGGCATCCGTTCGCCCGGTCTCGCGGGATCCCGGCCGGTGGCCTCGTGAGTGCCGACAGCGTTGAGGGTTTGGATCCGGCACACATGCCGTCCGAGTCGGCGGCTTCAGTTCCTGTCCCTGTGTGGCGTGGGCCGACCTGGGGAAAAGAACCGGTCCCGACATTCCTGGGGTATCGGCGGTCCGACGGCCGGTGCGGCACGCGCAACTACTACGTGATCATTCCCACGTCCATGTGTGCGAGCGCCTTGGCCGCGCAGGCTGCGCGGCGGCTGGAAACGATCTGGCACGACCTGCCGGACCGCGAACACGTGGACGGAATCGTGGCTCTCGCCCACACGGAGGGGTGCGGGTGTGCGAGCAACGTGCAGATTGATCGCCTGCTGCTGGTCCTGAAGGGATTCCTGCTGCATCCCAACGTGGGCGGATGCCTGCTCATGGACCTGGGCTGCGAACAAACGAACCGGGAGCGAGTCGACCGCTATCTGCGGGACGTCCTGCCCGCGGCCGGCAAGCCTGTGGACTGGGTGTCGATTCAGGCTGAAGGCGGCAGCCGGAAGGCCTTGGAGAGGGCCGTGGCGTTGGGCAGTAGTCATCTCCCACTCGTGGCACGCGTGAGGCGGGCCAGTTGCCCCCTGTCCGAGCTTGTGGTCGGTACGGAGTGCGGCGCGTCCGACTCTTTCTCCGGCATCACGGCGAACCCGGTCATGGGTGCCGCCGCCGACCGCGTCGTGGCCGCCGGCGGTTCGGCCATTTTGACCGAGATCCCCGAGTTGCTGGGTATCTATGAGATGCTTCGGCCCAGGTTCCGGGATGCCGCGGTGGCGGCCAAGTACGTGGCCGCCGTTGCTTGGTATTGCGACTTGGCGGCCCGCCTGAACGTGTCCATGGGCGACAACGTCGTGCCCAAGAACCGCGAGGGGGGGCTGCTGAACAGCGTCATCAAGAGCCTGGGCGCGGCCATGAAGGGCGGGACCGGCATCATCGAGGACGTGATCGATTACGGCGCGCCGCTGGCCCGGCGCGGACTGCACATCATGCAGGGACCCGGCGGCGATCTGGAATCCGTTACCGGTCTGGTCGCCTCGGGTGCCAACCTTATCTGCTTCTCGACCGGGAAGGGAACCATCACCGGCGACGCAGTCTGTCCGGTGATCAAGATGGCATCCACGGACGAACTGGCCCGGGCCATGCCGGAGGACATGGACTTCAACGCCGGCCGTCTGTTGACCGACTCCGTCAGTGTCACGGCGTTGGGAGATGAACTCCTCCAGTTGATGCTACGCGTCGCATCGGGCGAGCGCACCTGGTCGGAGAAATGGGGTCAGCATCAGTTTCAGATCTGGACCGCTGAGAAATTGTCGCTCTGAGAATCCCTACCGTGGAGGCACCATGCCAACGGAGTTTGACCTGCAGTATCCGCACGGACGCGGCAACCGCGCGGCCGTTGCCTCTGTCCGCGCCATCCAGGACCGCCTGGTGGCGTGGGAGCTGGGGCGCGACTACTATGACGGCGACCGCCGCCACGGTTACGGGGGGTTCCGCTACGACGGGCGCTGGCGGGGCATCATCCCGCGGTTGGCTGAGCGCCACGGCCTGACGTCCCAATCCCGCGTCCTGGACGTGGGCTGCAAGAAGGGGTTCTTCCTGCACGATCTGTGCGAACTCATCCCCGGCATCCAGGTGACAGGCGTGGAGAACCATCCTTACCCCCTGGCCGAAGCCATGCCCTCGGTCAAACCTCGCCTGCTCTTCGCCCCCTACGAGAAGTTGCCGTTTCCCGACGCGTCTTTTGACTTTGTGTTCGCGTATGCCGCCATCTACATGCTCAATCTGGGCGGAGTCGTCGCCGCGTTGCGCGAGGTTCAGCGGGTGGGCGCGGGCCGAAGTTTTGTCACGGTCGGCGCATACCGCACGGACGAAGAACGGCGCTGCCTGCAGGACTGGACTCTCCTGGGCACCACCGTCCTGCATGTGGACGAGTGGCTGGAGGTCTTCCGTTACGCCAGCTACACCGGAGACTACAGTTTCACCACGGCTGCAACCCTGGGATTGGCAGTAGGTGATTGACGTATGGGCGGGGCGTTTGTCCTGGCGGTGACTTGGTGCGAAGGTAATGGGCGCTGTGCCGGTGACATCAAACACGTGACAAGAGCAATCGCCTGCCGACCCCATTCACGGGTTGGAGCAGGGGTCTTGGAGAAGTGCGATGGGTAATGTTTACACCAAGATGAAGATCTTTCATTTCCCGGCCAAACTTGACAGCCTCCCGGCTGATCAACCGCTGACAGCACCGCTACACATTCGGATTAAGCCGACCAACCGGTGCAGTCACAACTGCTGGTATTGCGCCTACCGCCGGGAGAACATCCAGCTCGGAAAGGACATGGTCAGCAAGGACCAGATTCCGCCCGACAAAATGGCCGAGATTGTCGAAGACTGTGCCGAAATGGGTGTGCTCGCCGTGACCTTCAGCGGTGGCGGTGAACCGCTCTGCTATCCACACCTGTTGGGGACGTTGCGCCGGCTGCATGCGTGCGGCGTCCGCTACGGGAGTTTGACCAATGGGGCACGTTTGCACGGGGAGATTGCCGAGGAATTCGCGGCTCACGGAACCTGGGTCCGCGTTTCACTCGATGGCTGGGATGGGCCGAGTTATGCCCGCTACCGCGGCGTCAGCGAGCGCGAATTCGATAAGGTGATGACGAACATCGCTGACTTCAAGCGGCTCGGCGGGGCCTGCTACCTGGGCGTGGTCATCATCGTGGACAAGGATAACGCCAGCCATGTGTACGAGTTGATCCGGCGCATGCACGACTTGGGGGTACGAAGCGTCAAAGCAGCCCCATGTTTCATCAGTGATGACGCCGTCGAAAACAACACTTACCACCGCCCCCTAATGAGCATGGTGAGAACCCAAATCGAGCAAGCCAAGAGCGAGATGGCAGGTGTGAACTTCGAGATTTTCGATTCGTATCAAGAGCAGTTGACCACCTTCGACAAGGGCTACGACTGGTGTCCCTACATCCAGATCAACCCGGTGATCGGCGCGGACCTGAACGTCTACTCCTGCCACGACAAGGCCTACAACCTGGACTCCGGCTTCCTGTTCTCCATCAAGGACCGCCGGTTCAAAGACGCGTGGCTGGCGGACAAGGCCCAGTTCTTCACCATCAACCCGGGGCGCGACTGCCGGCACCACTGTGTGGTGCACGAGAAGAACAAACTGATTTGGGAATACCTGCATGCCGACCGAACCCACATTGTCTTTGTCTGAGCCGTTTGCCGCCTTCCTGCGCGACCGCTGCTACCTGGTCACCGGGGCATCGCGTGGTTTGGGCGCGGTGGCGGCGACCGCACTGGCGGCCGGGGGCGCCCGCTTGGTGTTGGCAGCCCGGGATCGGGACGCACTGGAACGCGTACGGGCCGGCTCCTGTCATCCTGAACACCATGTCTGTGTGGCGGCGGACCTACGGCAGACGGAACAGATTGCGGGCCTCGCCGTGGCCGCTGAAACGCACGCCCATGGGACTCTCGACGGAATCCTCCACGTGGCGGGCGGCGGGCTGGGTCTGCGGGAACCGCTCATCGCCGCCGCTGACCTGGAAACACTCTTCCGCGTCAATGTGGTGGCGGCGGCAGAGCTGAACCGCCGGCTCGTGCCGGGCATGGTGACACGCCGCAGCGGCTGCCTGGTCCACGTGGGCTCGATCGCCGGCAGTGAGGCGGTCGCGTCCGTCGGCTACAATACAGTCAAGGCCGCCCTCAGCGCCTACGTGCGCAGCCTCGGGCAGCACCTGAGCGGCAGCGGTGTTGTCGCCACCGGCATTTTGCCCGGCGCCTTCCGTGCACCCGGGAATTCCTGGGAACGCCTCGAAGCCGGTAAGCCTGATGTCGTGCAGAAGTTCATTGCCGAGCGCCTGCCGCGAGGACGCTTGGGTGAAGCCGCAGAGTTGGTTCCGCTGATCCTGTTCCTGTGCTCGCCAGCCGCGTCCATGATGGGCGGGTGCATGGTTCCGATCGATGCCGGCGAAGGCAAAAGCTATGCCGCCACGGGTTGAACGCCGAGCGTGGGTTGCCTGACAAAAGCCAACAAGTGAACACATGACGTCTGTGTCCCAAGACCAGCGGAGCGAACGGCCTGTCGTCAAGGACGCTGTGCTGCTACAGGCGATTGCGGCGCTGCGCGCCTCCCGCCTGCCGCCAGGCCCGGACGTGCTGCTGCTGCAGGCGCCCCAGTTCCTTTTCGAGTCCATCAACATTGACAGCATCCGGCAGCGGGGCTACTACGCCTACCCGCCCACCGGGTTGCAGTGGCTGGCCACGCGGCTTGAGAACCGTGGGCTCCGGGTCACGATCGCGGACATCAACCTGCTCCTGCTGGAGCGTCTCATACAAGACCCAGGCTATGACCACCGCAACTGGCTGGACCTGGTGCGCGATGAAGTCGCGCGGACCGAACCAGCCGTGGCGGGCGTCACCTGCCTGAGCATCAACAGCGACCTGAGTTCCGCGACGCACCCCCTCCCGGCCATGCTGCGGGCTATCCGCGCGGCACGGTCGTGCCTGCTGCTGGCGGGCGGCCCGACGGCCATGAACGACGTTTCGGCGCTGCTCGACGGCAATACCTGCGATTTCGTCATCGACGGCGAAGGCGAAGACCGCCTCGACTACCTGCTCGGCCTTTGGTACGGCCCAGAGTGGTACCCCGCTGTCGCGCCGCCGCGTAACGGCATCTACTTCCGCGCCCCGGACACAGGCGCCACGGTGCCATCGGCGGGCGAGAGTGCTCCGGTCGTCCTGGCCGGGAATCTGGTCAAGTCCTTCGCGCGGATTCCCGTCGAGCGGTATTGCCGCGCGGGGAGTCTGAACCCCTACTCCCGCATGGCGGGCCCCGATCTGCCCTATGCCGGGTTTCAACTCGCGCGCGGCTGCCGCTGCAACTGCCAGTTCTGCGGCGTCCGCACGTTCATGGGCGCCGGAACGCGAGTGTTCCCCGTTGCCGATGTCCTCGAGGAAATGGACTACCTGGTCCGGCAACGGGGAGTTCGACATTTCGAAGTGCTGGACGACGATTTCCTGGCCCGCCCCGAGGCCACCGCCGAACTGCTCACCGGCATGGTCCCGCTGCGCCGCGATTTCGCCATCACCTGGTCGGCCAACAACGGCCTCATCGCCCACAGCCTGACCCGCGAACTGCTTGCGCTGATGCGCGACTCGGGTTGCCTAGGCTTCAAGATCGGCATCGAGTCGGGCAATCCGGACATCCTGCGACGGATGCGTAAACCCGGGACACGCGAGACCTTTGAGCAGGCGGCGGCACGGCTGCGGGACTTCCCCGAACTGTTCGTCGGCGGCAACTACATCATCGGTTGCTTCCACGAGGAGACCTTTGCCCAAATCCTGGACACGTTCCGATTCTCCTGCGCACTGGGACTGGACTGGTCATCCTTCACGGTGTTTCAGGACAACTCACGCGACTTGAAAGCCGGCGGGGTTAAGGGGAAGGCGTTCGACTTCATCCCGACCAAGAGCTCTGCCGACCGGAAACTGCACGACGATCCCACGTTGCCGCTAGGCCTTGACCTGCCGTCGCTGGATCCGCACAGCGTGCCTGGTCCGGAACTGTTGAAGAACATCTGGCTGACCTTCAACCTCGCCGGTAATTACCTCCTGAACCCTAACCTGTTCAGACCGGGCGGAGCGGCCAAGTTCACGGCGTGGGTCGAAGCTATCCGCCCTCCCTATCCGACCAATCCGTACATGCGTTTGTTCGCCGGTTATGGCAGGCGGTTCATGGGCGACACGGCCACGGCGGAGACACACGAGGCGGAGTGCCGGCGCTTGCTGGCGAATTCCTCCTCCTGGCGCCATCTGTTCGGACGGTTTGGACTGGATGCACTGGTGACTCCGGAAAGCGGCCTGTGGAACGCCACCGCCGCGTCCGATCAAGTCGTTTCCCTTGCCAGACGTTACGCCGCGGCCCTGGGGGTTCCGGTTCCGAGAGACCGGGCGACGCGCACGTAATGCGCAGGGTGCACACAAATGGCTACCAATCCCATCACACTCGAACTGCCTGACTGCCGACCGGAAACGGAGTTCACCCGGGCCGAAGCGCGGCGGCTGTTCCCCTCGGAACGCATTCGCCGCGTCCTGCTGGTCGCACCGCCGGACGCCCCTGCCGAAGCATTCAACTATGCCACAGCAAAACGCGGGCGCTACTGGAACTTCCCCCCCTACGGCCTAGGTGTCATGGCCACGTTGCTGCGCGACGTTGGCATCACGGTGCGCATCGTCAACCTTAACCACGAAGCGCTGAAAGCCTGCCAAGCCTCTGCGTCGCCGGACGTCTTCCACTTTGACGACGCGTGGAAGTGCCAATTGCGGCAGGCCGTGGACGAGATGGAGCCCGACATCGTCGGCGTCACCTGCATGTTCACCATGACGCACCCGTCCGCCGTCCGTGTGTGCCAGGAACTGGCCCGGTTGCGGCCGGACCTGACCATCGCCTTCGGTGGCGTGCACGTCACCAACTGCTTTATGAGCCGCGAAACTTGCCTGCCGGTCCTGGAGGACCTGGCCGGTGTGAAGCTGTTCTTTCTCTTCGAGGCGGACCTCGCCTTCATGAATTTCGTAAACTGGGTCAACGACGACACGACCGCCCCGGAACTCTCGCAGTTGCTGGTCAACCTCCCCGGGCGGCGATACCTGTTCCGCACCATTTCCCGACCGGGGGAGAAAGAACTGAACGTCATCCCCGCTCACGACCTGATGGGCACTGCGCATGTGTCCCGGCACGGTGTCATCGGTTCCTTCTTCTGTTTCTTGTCGCAGGGGACGCGTTCCGGCACCGTCAACGCCAACCGTGGCTGTCGAGGCCTGTGCACCTACTGCAGCGTGCGAAACTTCAACGGTCCGGGCGTTCGGCACCGGTCCGCCGAGTCGGTTGTCGACGAACTGGAGCTGCTGCGCGACCGTCACGGCGTGCGCCATGTCATGTGGCTCGATGACGACCTGCTCCATGACACCCGACGCTGCCTGGAACTGTTCGCCGCCATGATTGAGCGCAAGCTGGGTATGACTTGGGACTGCTCCAACGGCGTGGTGGCGTCATCCTGCACCGAAGAGATCGTCAGCCAAGCGGCTGCCAGCGGCTGCGTCGGCCTGAACATCGGCATCGAGTCCGGAAACCCCATCGTCCTCAAGAAGATCCGGAAACCGGGCGGCATCAAGACGTTCATGATGGCCGCCAAAGTCCTCCGTCGCCATCCGGAGATCAACACGCGCGGATTCCTGATGATCGGATTCCCCGACGAAACCTACGGCATGATCCAGGATACGTTCCGCCTTGCCCAGGACATGGGCCTGGACTGGTACAACATCACCATCCTGCAGCCGCTTCCCAACACGCCCATCTTTGCGGACATGATGCAGTCCGGCCTTATCGACGATCTGGATGTCTGGAACATCCGCTACAACAGCGGCCCCTACGGCAAACGCCGCACCCAAATGCAGGACCGACGCGTCGATACCCGGGACCTGTCCCCGTTCGCGCCGGAGAGATCGGGCGATGTTCCCTCCCGACAGGAACTAGACTCGGTCTGGTTTCACCTGAACTTCCACTTGAATTTCGAGCGGCTGTTCGCCGTCACTCACCCGGAGAAACTCCGCCAGCAGTATCTGTACGTCAAGAACATCTGTGACCTCGTCGCACCCGACGATCCATTCCCCAACTATTTCTTGGGCTGGCTGCAGTACCGGCGCACCGGCCGCGTCGATGCCGCGGTCGCCGACAAGGTCGAGCAGTTGCTGTGTGACGTGCCGGCATGGCAGCCGAAATTCGACCGGTTCAGCCTCTCGGTTCAGGACCTGCGTCGCGCCACCTTCCCGGTGCCCGTCGCCCTCTCGCCAACAAGGAGTGCCTCAACATGATGGACCTGCTCCGCGACCCGGCCCTTGTCAGGCTGTTCGAAGAGCCCGGCCCCTACTATACCAGTTACCCCTCGCGCTCGGAGTGGCACGACCTGCAGCCGCAGGTGGTGGAGCAGGTGATGGACGAGCTCGCGGCGACCGGGACTGGCGAACTTCCGCTGGGCATGTACCTGCATTTCCCCTACTGCCCCAAGCGTTGCCTGTACTGCATCTGCAACACCGAGCTGGCCCTCCCTGATACCGACTTGGACGGGTTCCTCAACCTGCTGATCCGCGAAGTCAGCGGATTCTTCCGGCGGCTGCGTCGCCCCGGACTGCACCCGGTGATCACCGAGATTCACCTTGGCGGCGGATCCCCGTCCATTCTTTCGCCCGAACAGTTCAACCGTCTGCTGGACGGCGTGAGCCGGGCCGTGGACCTCGCGCGCCTGGCGGAATTCTCCGTCGAGGTGGATCCGCGCAGCGCCGCGGCCGCGAAGTTCGCAGCCTACCGTGCCCGAGGTGCCAGCCGCGTCTCATTTGGGATCCAGGATCTCAACGCGGATGTCCAGCGAGCGATCGGGCGCGTCCATGATGTGGACCTGGTTCGTGCCGGTCTGGAGGCGGCCCGCCAGGCCGGTTTCAACAGCATCAACTTCGACATGCTGTACGGCCTGCCACGCCAGACGCCAGACTCGTTTGCCGCCACGATTGACGAGGTCATCCGCCTCGCGCCGGACCGGGTGACGCTCCTCAAGTACGCTCACGTCCCGAATATCCGTGCCCACCAGCGGACGCTCGACCGCCACCCCTTCCCCACTGCGGAAGACCGGGTGCGCATGTTCCTCGCGTCCTGCCGCCAGTTCACGCAAGCCGGCATGGTCCACGTCGGGATCGACCACTTCGCCAAACCCGGTGACAGCCTGGCCAAAGCCTATCAAGCGGGTCATCTGAGCCGGAATTTCATCGGGTTCACCCCTAAGCGGTTTGATGGCATCGTCGGGTTCGGCCCCACCGGCACGAGCCAACTGGGCCCGCTCTACTACCAGAACAGCGGCGAACTGGCGGATTACACGGCGGCGGTTCAGGCAGACCGAATGCCTGTCACCTTCGGATACCGGATGACCGACGATGATCGGGTGCGTGCCGACGTCATCTACACGTTGCTGTGCAAGGAAGAACTGCAGTTCGCCGACATTGAAGCCCGCCATGCGCTCGACTTCCCGCTTCGGTTCGCCCGCGAACTCGAAGCCCTGAAGCGCTGGGAGGACCGGCGCATGGTCGAACTGCAATCGGACCGCCTGGTGGTCACGAGCACAGGCAAGTTCTTTCTCCGTCACATCTGCAAGGTGTTTGACCGGTTGCTGGCCGAGAAGGAATACCGAGTCGTCGGTCCCTGAGCCAGGCTCTCTCACTCAGGATGGAAGGTTGCGACGCCATTGGCGGACGAGTTGTAGTCGTCGAAGTCTTTGAGCATGTCCATGAATTTGGTTCGATATCTCTCTTGAGGAATGGCCTTTATGAAGTTGGCTTTGGGGTTCAACTGGTTGTAGTCGTATATGTCCGGAATGGCAGCAAAGGTACTTTTCCAAGCATTGAACACATCGGTGCCGGGTAGAGGCACGAAAGAGTTCAGAGAGACCATGCCGCCGTGTAAACTGAGCGCAAACCGGTGCGTGGCTTCTAGGTCTTCGAGCGTATCGTCGGGAAAGCCAACCACGAAATGATACTTGGCCACTAATCTATCCTGGAACTTGGCCATGATGTCGCTAGTCTGCCGGACTTGGTCGAGAGTAATCTGCTTGTTGAGTCTCTTGAGGCCGGCGTTTGTTCCGGTCTCGATCCCGAACGCGATATGAGTGCAACCGTGCTCAACCAACTCGGCCACCAGCTCTTCCGTGATGCAGTCAACCCGGGCGTCGCATCCCCAAGTCAGACCATAGCTGTGGAAGATCTCGGCGATCCTCAGCGTACGTTGAATATCAACGACGAAATAGGGATCCAGCAGTCGCAACTGTCTTGGTCCCCATTTCGTCACGATTTCCTCAACCTCAGCCCGCACTTGCTCGGGCGTTCTGGTTAGATATTTCTGCCCGTTCAAAACTTTGTTGGAGCAGAAAGAGCAATTGAAGGGACAACCACGGCTGGTTTGCATAGCGCCCCAATCGCTGATGGAGAAGTGTTCAGGAAATAGGATAGCCCCACGATCCATCTGGGGCACTTTGGTCAAATCCAGATCTCTCGGCGAAGTCTCGATGTATTTCTCTTTGCAGCCAGCTTCCACCCATTCAACCAGTGAAGTCTCTGCGGGGCCTAGAAGAATGGCGTCGACCAGACCATTGCCCGCAAAATCCTGGGGCATGGTTGAGGCGTGATAGCCTCCAACGACGGTTACGATGTTGGGATCTACCTCTTTCACGATTGAGAGGGCCATCAAGGTCGACTTCATTTTACTGGTCCAAGTGGTGACGGCCACAATTTCCGGCTTGATGTCTGAGAGTGTCTTGCGAAAGTGTTGCCAGATATGGTGGTTCCCATCCTCAACTCCACGCTGATACCAGTCCTGCCTGCGTACCATTTCCTCTCTAAGTTTCGTCTTGGGATCCTTTGGGAAATAGCGATCAGCGTCGTACACATAGGCACCCATTCCACGCGCTTTCAGGCAGGCTGCCAATTGTGCACCTGAAAGGGAAAACCACCAGCGATCGTACTCGAAGAAGGCATGGAATGGCGGATCGACGAAGAGAACAGTCTTTTTCATCTGAACCTCTCCTGCACCAAACCCCCGACGAAGAGGACTACAACGGCATCGACCTCTGGACTGCAGACCTTGGCCCTATCCATCGTGAGCGAATCTGCACTACGACTTCTGGAACTGGGTCACGTGTTCGAGAATCCGAGCGATATCTGTATCGGGGGTCCGCACCTTGCCGGCCCATGGGGGTGGCGAATTGCCGACGAAACGAACCTGCTGGCAGAAGGCATGGCATCGGTCCAGGGTCAGTAACGATCGTGCGGCAGCCAAGTCCCTCAAAGCGGAAGCAACGTCCGCAACTTGCACTCGACGGTTGATCTTCCGTGGGTCGTGGGTCTCCAGCGCAAGGGCGCCGTAGTCACTGGAATCAGTGACGTACTTTATCCGACGGAACGATTCTCTCGCGGAAAACAGGCAGGTTAGCAGGCCATTGTCTGCCGAGGCGTAGTTGAAGGACGGGACCGGCCGAAAACTTCTGGCGGAAACGTAGTCTGCGTGTGGCTGCAGAACGTGGTGGTATAACCCGGTGGCGGATGCAAACCATACGGCACTGGGGTCCGTGGGGATTTCCGACGTCTCCAAGTCGACTCGGCAGGATTGAGAATGCGGCGACATGCAGTGGAAGAGAAGGTCCGCCAATTCACGCGCTGAGATGCCAATCACGCCATCTCTCTTCTTCCGGAGGATCAACTCGGCAGCCAAGTTCAAGTCGATGCCGAGACTTTGGTTGGCAACAGCGTCAAAACCGTCGTCTTCTATCCAGTTCAGGAGATGGCCAACCGCATCAATGGGACACAGCACGTCACAGTACAGTGGCATCCAGTCCGCCTGGCAGACGATGGCTTCGTGGATCGCGATGTAGTGCAGCATGGAGAAGAGCGCGTAGGGGTGTCCCTGGAACACCTCGGCTGGCATGGGCTCTATCTGCACATTGGCCAGTCGCATAAGGCTCTGAACGCCCGCCTCTTGCTCCAGACGGGCCGCGCCTGCTGCGTCAGTGAAGATCTTGACGATGACGCGTCGACGGCTCAGGACAGAGGGCAGGTTGCTGGGGTGGAGGAGTGAGGGCAGGGCGTAATTGACGAACAGATCGATGTACGAGTTTCCCCATGCAGACAGAGAGCAGATGAGGGTCGGTTCGGACGCTGGTGTCGCCGGCTGAGCCTTCAATGCCAGGATTCGCGCGACGATGGGGTTCAGGCATTGGAGGCGCCTCAGGTTCTCCCGCAATCCTGGGTCACGCTCGGCAAGCGGGAGGGCGTAGTCGATGATCCGCATGGCCGACTCCAAGTCGCCTTGGTTGCGTAGCGTGTAGTAGGTCCTGGCTGCCTGCCAGGGGTCACGGTAGATCGCCCCCAGGTGAGCGTCAATGACCGATGGAACGGGGGTAGGGGCGGTTGCAGCGGGAGCCGGGCGGCAGAGGGCCTCGCGGATGTCATGGCAGATGCTCTGCGCCCGCGCCGCATACGAATGGGTACTCCGGACCTTCTCCGAGCCGGCTGCGATCATGTGCGTTCGCCATTCGTCATCCACCAGCCCCCGCTTGATCGCGGCGATCAGTTCGTCGTGTGTGCGCGCGAACACGACGTCAGTGCCGGCTTGGAAGTCACCCATTTCATCTGGCAGAATGTTGGCATTGAAGCCGTCGACAACCACCAGTGAACCGCTGCTCAGCGCTTCGAGGAAACGTGGGTGGAGCAACAGGGCGGGGTGCACGATCACCTTGTAGGACTGGTACAGACGACACAAGTCGGGACCGGGTTGCACTTCGCCCTTCCAGAACGGAGCGAATTCGGGCAGATTCTCCCAGCCGCGTCCCCATATTGCCAAGGGGATCCCAGCCTCCAACAACTGCCGGGCAACACGGGTCCGGATGTGGAACCGCATGCAGTCGCTCATATCAAGAATCATCTGATTTCTGACCCGGTCGCTCAGTGTGGCGAAGTCAGCGTGGTGTCGTTCTTCGAAACGCGTGGTTTCCTGTTGGAGATCAGTCGCTGAGCAGAGGACCTCATTCATTTCGCGAATCAAAGGCTCAGAATGCTTGCTGGGCGGGGAGCCAAGTCGCGAGAGCAGCGCCGCTTCGTTTCGGGGGCTAGCGCCAGGTGCGGGACAGTACAAGCGCTGGTTCACGGCAAATTGCAGGATCTTGACGTCGCCGTAGCCAATGACTTGCAGGCTCCGTTTCCAGGCGTCCTTCAGCACATAGGTGAAGTCCAGCGGACCAAGCTCTTCCGCCGCAGCCCGCGTGAACGGGTAGGGGAGTCGGTCTTGGATCCAGCTCGCGACGGGCAGGCCGGTTTTGGCGCAACCGCTCAACGAGTCGGAGCGGAGGTGATCGAGGAGGACGACCAGGTCGGGTTTGAACTCTGCAAGGGTCTGCAGTGTTCTGTCCATGCGCATGGTCCCAAGCGGATCTTTCTCCTTCAGGGTGCGCGCTGTGCAGCCCAGTTCGGCAAACCCTGCGGCCAAATCATCCGCGACATGCTGCAAAACCGTCGAGTGGACGCTGGTCGGGATCAGGACGCGCAGCGGCCGGTCCGGTCTGTTTTCGAACGCCCTCAGGATGGCTTCGTGAGGGAGCGAGGCGTAATAGGCATCGACCTCGCTTTTCAGGTCCGTGGTGATCCGGCGGTACTCCGTCAGCCAGCGGCCGATGGCGTCGAGCAGTTCGGGAGGCATCAGGTACTGTGCGGGTGGCGGAACGTGCGACTGGTCCAGGGCGAAGTACGCGACCATCTGCTGTTCCCAGGCCGGGCCGGCGAAGCAGACCAATTGGGCGACGCCAATACTGTCACGGATCGGGAAATGCTCCAGGATGGCGCGGAAGAGCTGGGCATTGGGCTCGACCAGGTAGAAACTGGGCACCCAGTTGGGCACCTCGATGTCCGGGTCGAGGATGTTCTTCACGCGCAGGGCATTCAGCCCTTTGCCGGACCCGACAAACAGTTGGTACGGGAGTCTCTGGCTTTCGGGTTTCTGGAACTGGAAGATGACCTCTTCGTACGAGGGCGCGAAGGTGAGCTGCTCGATGCGCTCCGGGTGCACGCGGAACAGCAGGGTCGAAGACCCTTCATGAACGGCGCGAATCGTGGTGTCCGGCGCGGTTGCTTCCATGGCCGCAAGCGCCGCTCCGCTCCGCTCCTGCAGGTACTCGACATTGGCCCGGAAGGTCTCGGCCCGCGTCTTCGCCGCGAGCATGGTTTCCTTTTCCAGTTCCTGCCGGACGTCCGCGTACTGCGGTGTGTCGCCCAGTTCCGCCTCCATGATGGGCAGCAGCACTTCGGCCTGGCGCAGTTGCATCCACGCATTCATGACCTTGGACTGCACCATACGGTTCGGCCACAGCTTCCGGAATCCGTACAGCAGTTTCAAGGCGTGAAACGGGCGGTCGCCGAAGAGGTACTCGACCCAGTTCCAGAGCAGCACGGGGTTCGGCTTCGCCTGCGGAAGGTCCGCCACCTTGAGGAACAGCTCGCTGTAGTCGTAGTGCATGTCCTTCAAGACCGCGTGCAGGGGCCGGTCCGGACCGTACCCGAATGAGAAGGGCATGTGGCCAAACGCGACATGACGGAGGGGTTCTTTGGAGCGGAGCAGGAAGTCGACAATGGTGATGTAGGCCTCAACCGGATAGCGGTTCGGGATGCATTCCATGACTGCGAACCGGCACTTGGCCAGACCCTCCCGGACGTCGGGCGCCTTGCGTTCATCCGCCGGCAGGTCGAGTTCGAATGCCGCCTCGGGCGCCAGGATCAGGACTTCCCGCAACCGGGGAAATCTGCTGAACAGGCCGCGCAACCGGCTGAGCCGCACCTCGTTGGCGAGAACGGCGACCGTGGTGTTGGGGCCGGCCAGGGCGCAAGGCTGCCAGTCGTCCATGGATGGCGCCGCGTCGTCCGCGGGCGGTGCCGCGCCCTTCGCAACGGCGGGGGCCGGCGCCGGTTCGGTCAGGCGCCACTGTGCCTTTACGTCCTGCCAATCCTGAAGCGCGAGTGGCTGCATGTCGACCTTTCTTTCCGTTCTCGGCCGGACACGGGGCGTGTAACGTCAGGCCGCGCCTTCCCCGAAACATGACCCGCCGCCTGGGGATTGGATTCCATCCGCAGTCACCGGCGACACCGGCACAGCCGGGATTACGCACATTTCGTGCCACGGGGCGGCCGGTCCAGGAATCGGCCGCATACCGCGGGCACGACAACTCCCCGCCGGACTTGCGTCGCCCGCGCGCGACGGCTACATTCGCGGGCAAGCTTGGCTCGCTCTGGGGCGCCCGGCCACTGGGACGCCGCTGCGGTCCTCGCGCGTGGCGCGCGGGAGTGCGCAGGCCGAACCGAGGTGCCGGAGATCGCCCTGCAGGGCTGACGTTACAGTGCCTTCGGTTGGGCGCGGTTGTAGAGCAAGGCTCCAGCCTTGCAGTCTTGCTTGGCACGGCGCGAACCACACGGCGCACCGGAAGGAAACGCATTCGGCAAGGCTGGAGCCATGCCCTACTTCCGCTCGTGGCCTGCCAGGCTTATTGCACAGGTCGCATTTTCTTGGGATCGTCGGGGGCCTATCGGTAGCCTATGACACTGCGCCGCAAAATGCTGCTGGCCGTGGCCGTGGCCGTGGCCGCCTGCGGCTCCGTCGCGTTCCTGATCACCGACGCGCTCTGGGGCCGGTACTCGGACCGGCTCACCCGGACCCAGGTGAGGACCGACATGGGGCGGCTCTTCCTGCTGCTCGACCGCGAAGCGACCGAGTTGCAGCGCCTGGCTCGCGTCTACGCCGAGGACCGCGATGTGCGCAGCATCGTTGCGTCGCCCCCGCGCTTCCTGGCCGGCGGGCCGTCCCTGGACTCCGCCATGGCCGGACACCGTCTCGCGTTCATGGCCGTGGCGGACGCGACCGGGAAGATCGTGTCGGCGAGGAGCTACGACCCGCAGCACGAACGGTCCGGGGCCGCGCCACCCGGACTGCTTGGTACTCTGAGATCGGACTCGCACTGGCAGCGGCGACCGGGGCAGGCGGCCGCAACCGCGGCGTTCTGGCGTCTGCCGGACGGGTTGGCGCTGCTGGCGGCGGGCCCGGTGCAGACCGTGTCGCACGGCAAACCCGTCCCCGGCACGCTGGTCATCGGTCGGTGGTTTGGGACCACCGAACAGACGGCGCTCGCTGAACTGGCCCAGGTCCGGTTTGCCCTCCTCTCCCTGTCCGCGGCCGACATCCCCGCCCCCATCGCCAGCCAACTGCTCAGCGCTGATTCGGACCGCCCCGTGCTGGTCGACTTTGTCGACGACCGCACCGTGGCCGGGTACAGCCTGATCCGGGACGGCGCCGGGGCGCCGACCCTGGCGATCCGCGCGGCCTGGGACCGGCACTTCCTGGCGTCCACGACCGGGTACGTGGCCAGTCTCGGCCTTTCCCTCCTGGCATTGGGGATCGTCGCCGGATTCCTGGCCATGCGGTTCCTTGACCGATTGGTCCTTGACCGGATGGCCGAACTGAAGCGGTTCGTCGAGACGGTGCAGACCCGTGGCGACTTCACGCTGCGCTGTCCGGAATCGGGCGACGACGAGGTCGCCCGGCTCGGGTACGGCCTGAACCGGCTTCAGGAGAAGCTCGAGGCGACCATCGCGAGTCACTGTCGCATCGAGGATTCGCTGCGCGCCAGCGAAGCGCGGTACCGCACGCTTATCGAAGCGTCCAACGACCCGATCTTCGTCATCCGCGGCGACGACACCGTGGAATTCACCAACGAGAGTGCCGCCCGGATGCTCGGCGTGCCCAGGGAACAGCTCGTCGGCAAGCCCCGGCCGGACTTCCTCGCCGCCGGCAGGTCCGGCCCGCAGGAGTGCAAGCTGCGCGAAGTCATCACAACGGGCAAGTCGCTGTTCCAGACCTCGGCGCTGCAGTCGGGCAACCGTACCGTCTGGCTCGATACGCACCTGATGCCGCTGCCGGACCCGAGCGGGAAGGTCCAGGCCGTGCTGGGCGTGTGCCGCGACATCACGCCGCGCAAGCAGGCGGAGGAGGAACTGCGCCTGAGCCGGCAGCGGTTCGCAACTCTCTTCGAATACTGCCCCGTGCCCGTCCTCGTCGAAGACCTCCGCGGGCTGCGCACGATTCTCGACACCCTGCGGGACCAGGGCGTGATCGACATCGAGGGGTATTTCGCGGCACACCCCGACGCGCTTCGGGATGCCACGGCACGCGTCACGATTACCGACGCGAACCGCGCCGCCATGGAGATGTTCGGGGCCGACGTGCCCAGCGAGCTGCTCGGACCGTTACCGCGTATCTTCATCGAGGACACCTACGACACGTTCTGCCGGCGGGTCGCCCTGCTGGCACGGGGAGAGACCGGGGGCCAGGCCGAGATTCAGGTGCGCACCCTGAAGGGAGACCCGCGTACTGTCTACTTCCGCTGGCAGATGGCCCCGGGCCAGGGTGACGACGTGGCGCAGGCCTTCGTCTCCCTGGTGGACATCACGGAGCGCAAACGCACCGAAGAGGCGTTGCAGGCCAGCGAGGACCGGTTCCGCAAGATTTTCTCCGAAGGCGGCATCCCCATGGGCGTCATCTCCCCGGACGGCCGTCTCCGGGACGCCAATCGCGCCATGTGTGAGATGCTCGGCCGCAGCGCCGAGGAACTCCAGCAACTGACGCTCGCCGACCTCTCACTGCCAGACGACGTCGCCAAAGACATCGAACAGACCCGACCCCTGTTCGCCGGCACTGTGTCATCGGTCACCTTCGAGAAACGCTTCCTGCGCCGGGACGGCCGTCAGGTGCTTGGCCTGGTCTGCCGAAGCCTCGTCCGCGACCGCGGCGGCCCCCCCCTGTTCATGATCAGCCAGGTCCAGGACATCACCGAATGGCGACGCGCCGAGCAGGAACTGCGCGAGTCGGAGCGGCGCTTCAAGGAAGTTCTCGAGACCATCAGCCTGGCCGCCGTCATGCTCGACCTCGATGGCCGAGTCGCGTACTGCAACGCGCACCTCCTGAAACTCACCGGCTGGGCCCGGGGTGAACTGGTGGGGCGGAGCCTCCTCGACACGCTGGTGCCGGCGCCGGACCGGGAGGCGATGCGTGCGTTCTACGCGCGGCTGGCCGAAACGGGCGAGGCAGCAGCGTCGGGGGAGTGCCCGCTCGTCACCCGCGACGGTGAACCTCGGCTCCTGGCCTGGGATCACACGGTGCTGCGCGACCCGGCGGGACACATCGTCGGAACCGCATCCTTCGGCCGGGACGTGACCGAACACCGCCGCCTGGAGGCCCAGTATCGCCAGGCGCAGAAGATGGAAGCGGTCGGCCAACTGGCCGGCGGCGTGGCGCATGACTTCAACAACATCCTGCAGGTCATCTCCGGCTACACGTCCATAATGTTGGCCTCGCTGCCGCCGGGTAAGCCGGACTACGACCGGCTGTGGTCCATCGCCGAGGCGGCAGCGCGCGGCGGCAGCTTGGTGCGGCAGTTGCTCACCTTCAGCCGCCGCGAGCCGCTGGCGTACGAGAACCTCGCCCTGGACCGGGTGGTGGCCGACGCCACGCTGATGCTGCGCCGCATGATCGGTGAACACATCGAGATCCTGATCCACACGCACGGAACGCTGCCTTTCGTACGGGCGGACCGCACCCACATCGAACAGGTGCTGATGAACCTGACGGTAAACGCGCGTGATGCCATGCCCGGCGGCGGCACGATCCGCATCGAGATGGAAGCTGTGCACCTCGACCCGGAGTTCGCCGAGACACACCCGGGCGCGGCTGCCGGGGATTTCGTGCGCCTCTCCTTCACCGACACCGGCCAAGGCATGTCGCCGGACGTCATGGAACGGATCTTTGAACCGTTCTTCACCACCAAGGAACAGGGGAAGGGCAGCGGCTTGGGGTTGGCCACCGTGTATGGCATTGTGCGTCAGCACGGCGGCTTCGTGTGTGTCACCAGCGAGCCCAATCGTGGCACCACCTTCGTGATCCACCTCCCAGCCACGACCGCCGGCGAGGTGAGCACCGCGGCCGCGGCACCGCAGACTCCCGAGCCCCCCGCCGCCGGCGGCGGGGAAACCATCATGCTGGCCGAGGATGACGACCTGGTACGCACCCTGGTGACCGAGGTCCTGACCGGCGTGGGCTATCGTGTCGTCACCGCCCGTGACGGCGAGGAAGCCATCAACCTGATCGAGAGACATGGCACGGAGATCGCTCTGTTCGTGCTGGATGTGGTCATGCCCCGCAAAGGCGGCACTGCGGTCTATGAAGCAATCATGCGCCAGAGCCCGGATGCGAAAGTCCTGTTCTGCTCCGGCTACAGCTTCGGCGGCCTGGCTCTGGCGGGACTGTCGGAGCGCTGCGCGTTCATCGAAAAACCGTTCAACCCGCCCCGGCTCCTCGCCAAGATCCGCAGCCTGCTCGATGACGACGCGGCCGTGGCGCCTACGGATGGGGGCCCGTCAGACGCGACACCGCCTCCGTGAGCGTGCCAATGCTGGCCGGCTTGTGCAGAACCAGCGAGACACCCTCCGGCGGCCAACCGGCCCGCGGCGTCTCGTCAAAACCGGTCAGCAGGATCAGCGGCGTGCCAGGCGCAAATTGCCGGGTGTGCGCGGCAACGTCGCCGCCGTGCAAGCCCTTCATGGCCCAGTCCGTGATGACCAGCGCATAGCGCGTGCCGCCAATTTTTCGGACCGCCTCCTCGCCGCTGTCGGCCGTGTCGACGTCGTACCCGTGGGCACGCAGGGTCGCCTCAATAAACCGCAGATTGAGCGGCTCGTCGTCCACGACCAGCACCCGCGCGGCGGCGGGCACGGCCCGGGGCATCTCCAGCAGCACGTCCCGGACCACGTCCCTGGCGGCGACCGCCGCCGGCAGTCGGACGGCGACCGTGGTCCCAGCCCCGACCTCGCTCTGGACGTCGAGCGTTCCGCCGTGCCGACGCACAATCCCCAGGGCCGCCGGTAAGCCCAGCCCGGTCGCCTGCGCGCCCCGGGTGGTGAAAAACGGCTCCAGGCAGCGCTGCCGCACGTCCGCACTCATGCCCTCGCCGTCATCGCGGACGGACAGCACGACCTCCTCGCCTTCGCCGCGGGTCTCGACCGTGATCCTGCCACCCTTGGGCATGGCCTCCACGGCGTTGAATATCAGGTTGATGAGGGCCTCGCGCAGCCCGGCCTTGTCGCCGTGGACCACCGGAACGGCACCCCGTTCCAGGACCAGTTCAATGCAGCGGCCCGCCGCCGCCGCTTCCGTTTTCCATTTCGGTTGCGTGAGCAGCGATACTTCTTCGGCAAGTTCGTTCAGATCCACCGTCCCGAACACATCGGCAAACTCCTTCTGCCGGCAAAAATCGGAGAGGCCGCGGACGACCTTCGCGGCGTCGCGGGCCGCGGCGTGAATCATCTCGAGATACAGCGCCAGCTTCTCGCGGCGGTTCGACAGCTCCGGCTTTTCGAGGAGCAGTTCGGTGAATCCGACGATTGGCGTGAGCGCATTGTTGAACTCGTGCGCAATACCGCCGGCCATCTGACCCAGCGCATGCAACCGCTCCTCGCGTACAATCTGCTCCTGGGCATGACGCAGTTCACTCAGAGTCGCCTCGAGGCGGCGGTTGGCGTCCCGCAGTTTCGTCTCCATCCCTCGCTGTTCCGTCAGGTCGGTGATGGCCATGACGCTGCCGGCGTACCGTCGCTGCGCGTCATACAAAGGCGCCACGCCGAGCCGGACGTACAGACGACTGCCGTCCTTCCGCACAAACTCGATATGCTGCGACTCGTTCACGCCCTCACGGCGCCGTTCCAGACCACGGCGGCACTCCTCCACCCCGGCCTCATCCACGAACTCGGTCAGGCGCTTGCCCCGCATCTCCTCAACAGAGGAGCCCAGCATCTCTGCCATGCAATGACTGACAAACGTCGTGCGCCCCTCCGCGTCCAACACCCAGATGCCCTCATGCAGGTGCTCGACCAGAACGCGGTACTTCTCCTCGCTCTCCCGCAGCCGCCGCTCCGCCTCGCGCCGTTCCGTGATATCCACCACGAACCCGCACAACCCGGCCACCTTGCCGTTCCGGAGTGTCGGCCGCGAGAACACCATGCACGGGAACGTGCGGCCGTCTTTGCACACAAACAGGTACTTGTTCCCCACCGCGGGGGTGCCCGCCAAGCCGAGTTCGATGTTAGCCTTGGCGCGCTCGCGGTCGTCCGGGCTGATCATCTGCAGCATGGGAAGCCCGGTTCGGACGTCCTCCGGCTCGTAGCCCGTCATGGCAAATGCGGCGTGATTGGCGTAGACGATATTGCCGTTCATGTCGCACTCGAAGACGATCTGCGGCAGCGAATCGAGAATCTCCTGGCTGTGTTCCACCCGGAACTCAGCGTCACCGTGCGATGGAGTTGTTGCGTGGGCGCCGGCTTTGCCGCCGGCTTTGCGCGAGTGCTTCGTGTCGCTCATGCTGCCTCGTCCTCTTCGCGGTGCGGCCCCGACCTCGGGACCGCCGGGTTCTGAACCTAATCTCAAAATGTCCAGCCAAAATCGTCCTGCTGTAACATCCTATCGCCGGAAATCGGCATGCAAGGCCGACTCTGCATTCCAATTCCAAACAAAACCGGCGTCAGCGGCCGCCCGCCTCGCTCCCATGTTACTCGCGGGCTGCGGCAGAGTGGCCGG
>Ga0156531_1274_pt1 | contig 167794 bp, 103 predicted proteins | sample RifOxyB3_FD_111926 | JGI IMG/M metagenome (GOLD analysis project Ga0156531, IMG submission 111926) | Lentisphaerae bacterium RIFOXYB12_FULL_65_16 | reverse complement strand
TGCCGCCGGGCCAGGATGCGACCGTCTGTGTCTCGGTGTTGCCGGATTCGATCCACCAGGCCTTCACGCGGTCGGTGTTCGTCGAGACCTCGGACCCGGCCGCTTCCTGCCTGCGGCTGGACATCTCCGGTCACGCCGTACCGCTCGTCGATATCAAGCCGAGTGCGAAACTCGCGGCCGGCACGATCCCCGCCAATGCCACTTGGCGCCAGGACTTCGCGCTGGTGCCCAGCGAACCCGGTGTCGAGTTCGGGCCGGCCGAGGTGACCGGCACGCACCCGTTGACGGCCGCACTGACGCAGGACCCAACTCAACCCGGTCAGTACCGCCTGAACGTGGCGGCGACGGCAATCCCCCTCGCGGCCGGCGTGTTCCGGTGCGTCATCACCCTCCCGGTGCTGAAGCCGGCCGGCGCCGCGGCCGTTGAGGTCGTGGTCTACGGCGAGGTCTATGACGTGCGCGGCGGCAAGCATCTCGGCAAGACCAACGACTGGGAGGTCGCCGTCGCCGAGGGCGAGACGAAGCTGTTCGCGCTGCTGCCCGAGGCGCTCGGCGGCGTGAATATCGCGGCGCCGACGGGTACGTTGAGGCCGGGCGCGCGGTGCGAGTTCAGGGTCGGACTGAAAGCCACGGGCACCACCACGGGTGTCCACACCTTCACGGTCGCGGTGACCGACGCCCAAGGGCGGATTCGGCCAGAGTATGGCCAGGTCTTGGCGACGAATGACAAGGGCGACGCGGCCGCCGGCGCCGTCCCGCTCGCACTCAACGATCCCACCGGCAAGTGGCAGATCGCGGCCACCGAGACGGTGACCAAGGCGACCGCGGCGGCGGCCTTCGTCGTCGCACCGGCGCCATGAACCCGGGCAGCGCCAGGCTTGTAGTTCCGCGTTCACGCGGTCCGGGTTGCGCGTGGCCACCTCGAACCAAGACCGCCTGAAGGCGGGACTACGAACGGCGGACACAGCCGGCGTGAAGACGGGAGGAGAAGGCACCATGGCAGATTGCGGAACGAGACCGCGTCGGCCCACGAGGACGGACATCGTCCTCCTGGCGTTCGTTGGCGCTGCTCTCCTGGGTGGCCTGTGGGGGGCCGGCCGTCTGGCCACGGCCAGGGCGGGTCAGTCCAGTCGCGGCAATTGTGGGAGGTGGTCGTAGTGCGTATCACGCGAATACAGGAGCAGATCGTGCTGCAGCACCAGCGCGGCAATCCACATGTCGTTGGTCGGGATAGGCGTGCCTTGGGAACGGAGCTGCGCAAACACCCGCGCGAAATGGTGGGTGGTGTTCTCGTCCGCGAAAACGAGCCGCACCCGCGGTCGGTTGAGAAACTGCACCAGTGTCCGCTCGTTCTTCCGGGCCAGCGTTCCACACAGAAAGCCGGCCCGCAACTCGGCCAGGGTGACGAACGGCAGATGGATTTCGTCGGTCTGTGCGAACCGCTCGACGGCCTCTGGGACGCCCGCGGCAAAATCGCAGTATCGGTTGGTGTCGACGAGGATTCTCATTGCCAGAGTCTCACGTCGACACGGTCCAGATCGCGGATCGCCTTGTCGAACTCGGGATCGTCGACCCATGTCCCAGCCAGGTCGTCCAGGTCATCGTAGCGTTGGGCCTCGGCGGTCACTCCGAGGCCACGCTTGAGCGCCTCGACCAGAGCGGTATTCAGTGACTGTCCGTCCCGGTGCGCCTGGTCTCGGACGAGTTCGTCCAGACGCTCGGGTACACCGCGAATGGTGTATTGCATTGTTTTCATGCCTGCAATATAGGCTCAGTTTGCCTACATGTCAATTGCGGGTTGAGGGTCGTGGATCGCGTGGTCTTCTGCGCCCGAGTACAACGAGGAGTACGGACATGCGACATGCTGTGTTTTCACTGTGCCTTGTCGTCCTGTGCCACACGGCCTGGAGTCAGGAGGAGGCGGGCCGGGTGAATGTCCGGCTCGATGACTTCTCTGACGCGGCGCATTGGAGCAGCGCGCGGGATGCGGCGCGCCTGGAAAGCGAGTACGTTTATTATCGCACGGCAGCGCTGCCGGAGGCGGGCAGAGCCGGCGACGGGTTGCGGTGGGAGTTCAAGCTCCGGGATGAGAAGCAGCGGTTCAGCGACGTGTACGGCGCCCTGCGGGTCGATGAACCGTTCGAGCGCATCTCGGTCTGGGTCCGGAACCCGGCGAAAAAGGCGATCTCGCTCTGGCTGAAGCTGGTCGAAGCCGACGGCAGCGACTATGCTCCGACGCCGATGGGCGTGCCCATCGGCGGCACGGCCGACTGGCAGAAGGTTGAGTTCAGTTTCGATCAGTACCACGTGCCGAACTGGTCGAAGGACGAGAACGACTCGCTCGACCTGCCGCTGAAGAACGTCGTCATCGTTGTCCACGACCTGAACCCCGGCGAGGACTACCAGCTTGACGTCGACGACCTGGAAATCTCGAGGCCTGCGCCCGAAAAGGTCAACGTTGTCAAGGTGACCGGCCCGGCGGCGGGCACGGTGGATGTGGGGCGCGACGCGTCGCTGCAACTGAGCCTGGCGGCGGGCGAGACGCTGCGCGGCGACTACTCGCTGTTCGTGCGGCTGATGCATGACGGCAAGCCGTACCAGGCCTGGCGCGTCGCGCCGCCGACGCCGACGGGCCAGTGGAAGACAGGCGAGCCGGTCGAAATGCCGGCGGTGACGACGCACTTCGCCCGGTTCGCCATGGGCGGAACGTACGAGGTACAGGCACGACTCGGCTGGACGAACCTGACGACGGAAGATGGAAAGGAGACGCTGATGAGCCTCGAGGTCAAGCCCCGGCAACCCGGTCCGGCCCCCAGGGCGGAGATTCGCGGGCACAACGGCGTGCCCACGCTGTTCATCGATGGCAAACCCAATGCCGCCATGACGTACATGACCTACAACCGTCAGGAGCCGAAATACTTCGGCGACTTCGGCAAGGTCGGCGTGAACCTGGCGACGTTCTCGGCCACCTCGGATTTCAGCTACTACAACCTCGCCCCGCCGACCTGGCTCGCACCGGACGTGTTCGACTACAGTCAGTTCGACCAGCGAATGGTGTCCATCCTCGAAGCGAACCCGAACGCGTACCTGTTCCCGCGGGTCTACGTTTCCGCGCCGCCGTGGTGGTGCGAGAAGTACCCGGACGAAGTCGCCAAGCAGGCCGACGAAACCATCACGAAAGGCGGGCACTACTCCGGCACGCCGTTCGCCTGGCCCGGCTCGGAAAAGTGGCGTCAGGACGCGGGTATGGCGTTGCGGAAGCTCATCGAGCACGTGCGGGCCAGTCCGTACGCGGACCGGGTGATTGGCTACCACATCGCGAGCCTGCACACCGAGGAGTGGTTCCACCACAACTTCTGGGGCAACCCGCCCAGCTACTGGGGTTACGACAAAGCGAGCGTGGCAGCGTTCCGCAAGTTCCTCGAGAAGCGGTACGGGACCGTTGAGGCGTTGCGCAAGGCGTGGAACGATCCAACGGTCGACTTCGCGGCCGCCGCCGTACCGTCCAAGGACGACCGGGTGAAGACGGATCTCGGGTTCTTCCGCGATCCGGCGAAGAGCCAGCACGTGATCGATTTCTACCTGTACTACAACGACATCATCGTGGACACGATCGAGCACTTCGCGCGCCTGGTCAAGGATGTGGCCGGGCGGGAGTGCCTGTTCGGGGCGTTCTACGGGTACATGTTCGAGCTGTCCGGGTCGCCCGAGGGCGGGCACCTGGCGCTCGAGCGGCTGCTGCACTGTCCGGACGTGGATTTCCTCACCGCGCCGTCGTCGTACGGGTTCCGTCCGGTCGGCACGGGCTGCAGCGCGTTCATGTCGTTGACCGAGGCGATCAAGCTGCACGGCAAGCTGTGGTTCAACGAGAACGACTACCGCACGCACCTGGTGCCGCAGAAGAAGGGCGTGTTCGACTACGTCGACCTGAAGAACCTGGACGAGTCCGTAGCGGTACAGAAGCGCGAACTGGCGCACACGATCTGCCTGGGAACGGGCATGTGGTGGTTCGACATGGGCGGCGGCTGGTATGACACGCCCGAGTTCATGGCGGCAATTGCCGAGATGAATGTGGTCGGCGAGAAGAGCATTCGGTTCGACCGGTCGTCCGCTGCGGAGATCGCAGTGGTCATCGACGAGGAAAGCATGTGCTGCCGCGAAAGCCGCGGCGCGTTGGCGGGACTTCTGCTGTACCACCAGCGCAACCAGCTCCATCGCCTCGGCGCGCCGTTCGACGTCGTGTTGCTGAACGACCTGGAGAAACTGCGGCCCTACAAGTTGTACATGTTCCTCAACACGTTCCGTCTCGACGCGAAGCAGCGTGCGGCGATCGACGCGGTGGTGAAGAAGGACGGGAAGACGGCGGTCTGGGTCTACGCGCCGGGGTTTGTCGGCGACTCGCTGTCGGACGTGGGCATTTCGTCCGTCACCGGAATCACGGTCGCGCACTCGACAGAGGCGAAGCCGTTGAAGATCACGATCGCGGATGTCGACGACGACACGACCAAGGGCCTGACGCTGAACGCTGGCTGGGGCGACAACGCCGGGATCTCGCCGGTGTTCTTCTGCGAGGACGGGGCGGCGAAGCCTCTCGGCGTCCTCGAGGGGATCGGGAAGACGGGCCTGGCGGTGAAACGCTTCCCGAACTGGACCTCGGTCTACTGCGCGGCGCCGAATCTGCCCTCGTGGCTGCTGCGCTCGGTCGCGCGGGCGGCCGGGGTCCAGATCCTTAACGAGACCGACGATCCGCTGTACGCGAACAGATCGTTCCTGGCGCTGCACACGAATGAGGCAGGCGAGCGCGTCCTGCGGTTTGCGGCGCCGACGTCGCTGTACGAGGTCTTTGACCACAAGCAGGTGGCCAGGGACGCGCTCGAGGTCACGGTCGATCTCCCGGCCAAGCACACGGCGTTCTACTTCCGCGGCACCGAGGAGGAATGGAATCGGGCGGGGGTGAAGTGAGGCGTGCAGTGGCTCGGCGCGTCCCGCGCCGAAGCGGAGTGCTCGGGGCCGTCCTGAGCCCGAGGCCCTCGGCCGGGGACCGGCCCGAGCACCCTGCTGCGGTCCCGGAGGTCCCGCGCCACTGCCCCACGGAGGATTTGTCCGCACAGGTAAAAAGGAGGCAGGTCATGCGTGGTTTACGGCGACTATTGGTCTGGTTCGGGATCCTGGCCTGGGTGCAGTGCGGTCTGGCGGACCCGTTGGCGTGGACGTTCACGCCGGACGGGTGGAAGCCGGAGGAGTGGATCCTGGTCAAAAGTCCGCGCTGGGCGTATTTCGGCACGTGGGCGCAGAAGGAGGACCACATCCAGAACGCGGTGCCGGCGGACGCGACGCCCGACGAGTGGCAGGGCAAACGCGCCAGCGACACCTACACCAGCATGGTCTACGGCAAGCCCTTTGCGGGCGACACGCGGGTCACGGTGAGCATGGACTTTACGCCGCACATGGCGCCACTGGTCGTACTGGCGCCGGAACTGGGCCTGGATGCCTCCGGGCGGCCGGAGTACCGCGAGCACTTCGAGATCTGCGTCTACGACCAGGGCGTCAACTGCTGGCACCATGTGTTCAAGGACGGCAAGCCGTCGTGGACCAAAGCTGCGTATGCGAAGTTCGCACTCAAGCCGGACACGCGCTACACACTCGAGGTGCAGATCAAGGGTAACCAGGTCATCGTGCGCATCGACGGGCATGAGTTCGGCTACTTCGAGGCCGCGCTGCCCGCGCAGTACTACCTCGGCATTACTGGCTGTGAGGGACTAAACCGCTTCTACGACCTGAGCATCGACGGCAAGCTGGCGCCACCCAAGCCGTGAGCGGCAGTCGGGACGGGGGCCGGCCCGGGTTGACACCACATCGCTCCGCCTATTGCACAGGTCGAGAAAAGGAAACCCCCGCCGGAGGAGCTCTTGCTCCCGCCGCCGGGGGTCTGTGCGCGTTCGGAACCGAACGCAGACCGGAAGACCGATCAGCTAACGTGCTTGTTGACCAGCTTGGTCATCTCGAACATGCTGACCTGCTTCTTGCCGCCGAACACGACCTTGAGGGCGTCATCAGCGTTGATGTTGCGCTTGTTCTTCTGGTCCTGCAGCTTGTTCTTCTTGATGTAGTCCCACAGCTTCTTGGTCAGCTGCGTGCGCGGCAACGGCTTGGCTCCGACCACAGCGGCCAACGCGGCGTCGGGTGTAACGGGCTTCATGAACTCAGGATTCGGTTTCCGCTTCGCCATCGATTCTTTCCTCCGTGCGCTTCTTCACCACCAACTTGTTCCTGCATCACCCGCCCCGCGCGTCAGGCACGAGGCGCCCCAAACAGACCGTTTGCTTCTTTCCCTCGCCTTTTCCCTCCTTTGTCTAGTCCACCCTTGAAGTCACTCCTAACCGACAACACCATAATTTATACTCTCAAAACGCGCTCGCGCTAGAGGGAACGGAGAGAAAACTTTGCGCGGCGCCGGGGCTGTGTCGCTCTGGAGCGCGGCTGCCGTCCGAGTGGCGGCGGAACAAGTAGAATAGTAAGATGTTGATGAGCAATTATTAACAACTCAACATCCAGGCCTGTTGACAGATGCTGATACCGGCGCCGGACATGCCGTCAGGCGACCGATGCCGGAGCGATTTTCAGAGGGAAAACCGCGTTTTCGGCGCCTGTCGGCCCGCAGCCGCGGGTCCAGGGCTGTTTCTTTTTCGCCCTTGGGGGCATCGAGCGCATTGTGGCGCGGGACGTTCCGGACCGCAGTTCCCTTCGGCCGGGGACCGTCCGAGCCACCGGCCGAACTGAAAAAGAAACAGCCCTGCCGCGGGTCCGGCGCGGCTTGCACCGCCTGCGGGACGCGGTATGCTTTTGGGCTGAACCGCGCGGGCGAGCAGGGGTATGTTTCCCGGCCGCGGCGCGCCCTGTGCCACGGGTCCGGAGGAGACAGCGAATTTGACACCGCGAGCACTCATCCTGGGTTTTGCCGCGGCCCTGTTCATTGCCGGGGCCGGGTACATCAATGACCGGATCCTGGAGCTGGAGAGCTTCAACAACGGCCACCAGTTGCCCATCTTCGTGGTGGGCATGATGTTTCTCGGCATCGCGCTGCTGAACCCGCTGCTGTTCCGCGTCCGCCGGGCCTTGGCGTTCCGGCCAGTCGAGATCGGTGTCATCGTCATCCTGATGATGGCCGCGTGCAGCATACCCGGGCGCGGGCTGCTGGAGCAGTACACTCAGGTCCTGGTCATGCCGTACCACTGGAACCGGGTGACGCCGGGGTGGCAGGCGCACGACCTGCTGAAGTTCGCGCCGCCGCAGGCCCTGGTTGACGAGGAACCGGCGGACGCGGTGGTCACGCGGTTTGTAACCGGTTCCGACAAGCCGAAGAACCCGCCGCCGGTGTTGTCCGGCACGTGGCTGAAGCTGAAAGCGTCGCAGGTGCCGTGGGCGCAGTGGCGGCGGCCGATGCTGACGTGGATGCCGATGGTGCTGCTGACCGCCATCTGTTCGGTGTGCATGGCTCTGATCGTGCACCGACAGTGGTCCTCGCACGAGCTGCTGCGCTACCCGATCGCGGAGTTCACGACCACGCTGCTGGAGCGCGACGAGGAGAAGGCGTTTCCGGCCGTCTTCTACAACCAGGTTTTCTGGCTCGGGCTGGGGATCGTGCTGCTGATCCGGGTGAACAACGGGCTGTGCGTCTGGTTCCCGGACTACCTCATCCCGGTGCGCCTGAGCTGGAATTTCTGGCCACTGGTCGAGGTCTGGCCGACGCTGGCGAAGACGCCCTGGAATTGGGGCCTGCTGAACGTGAGCTTCTTCCCGCTGGTCATCGCCTTCGCGTTCTTCCTCAGTTCCGAGATCTCGCTGACCCTGGGCATTTCGCAGGTGCTGTGGTTCCTGGTCGCGGCGCCGCTGGTGACGGCCGGCATCAGCCTGGAGACGGACTACGACATCGGCGGCTGGCAGGGTTGGCACCGGGCCGGAAGCTACACCGCCTTCACCCTGATGCTGCTTTACGCCGGACGGCACTACTACGGCGAGAACTTCCGTCGCGCGATCTGCTTCTGGCGCGACCGGGCCGCGGCGGACGGCGTCGTCTGGGCCTGTCGTATCTTCCTGGTGTCAGTGGTGTTGCTGATCGCGCTGGTCATCCGCCTCGGGCTGTCCTGGCCGCTGGCGACCATCACCGTGCTGGTGATGCTGATGACGTTCCTGATCGTGTCCCGGATCAGTGCAGAGACGGGGCTGTTCTTCATTCAGCCCGGGTGGCAGCCGTTCGGGGCGATCATGACGCTGTTCGGCGGGTACGCGATGGGGCCGACCGGGATCGTCATTTCAGCCCTGGTCTGCGCCGTGCTGTGCATTGACCAGAGCCAGGCATTCATGCCGTACCTGATCAACGGCCTGAAGATCAGCGAGACCCTGAAGGTGCGCGTCACGACGATGGCCACCACCACGTTCGGCATGTACGTCATTGCGCTGCTGATTGCGGTGCCGATCGTGCTGGTCGCCTCGTACGATTTCGGCACCCCGACGCAGTATCACTGGTCGTACTACCGCGTTCCGACCATGGCGTTCCGCGCCGCGGAGCCGGAGATCCTGAAGCTGAAGGCGACCGGGACCCTGGAGCAATCCGAGGCCTTGAGCGGCTGGCAGCGGCTGGCGCACATCCGACCGCCGGCGAAGTTCCTGTGGGCGGCTGGCAGCGGCTTCGTGCTGGTGATCGTGTTTGCGATCCTGCGGCTGCGCGTGCCCTGGTGGCCGCTACACCCGGTGTTGTTCCTGATCTGGGCCACCTACCCGCTGGCGGCCATGTCACACTCGTTCCTGATCGGCTGGATGGTGAAGAAGGCGTCGGTGCGGTTTGGCGGCAACCGCCTGGTCGAGAAACTGAAACCGTTCATGGTGGGGGTGATTGCCGGGGAAATTCTCGGCGCGCTGTTCTTCATGATCGTCGGCGCGGTGTACTACTTCGCGACCGGCGAAAAGCCGCTCAGCTACCGGTTCTTCCCGCGCTGAGGGCGTGGCGGTCTGGCCAATGTGGGTGCCGGCGCCCGCGAGGACGCGGGGCGCTCTAGGGGGCGTGCCTATTCTGAGCTATGGAGCGCCCGCGTCCTCGCGGGCTCTGGACGTGTTGCACGCTGATACGTCCTTGATGCTGGGTTCTCAAGCAAGGAGGGCGGGACCATGCCGAACCTGCGCGTGACCGGGCACTACTACCAGCAGTTCGATGCCGACCTGGCGCGGGACGTGCCCGGCGAGGGGTACGGCGGCTGGCAACAGGCGCCCGTTGAACTGAGCCGCGAACACACCGCCGTGGTGATCATGCACGCCTGGGACGCGGGCACGGCGGAGCAGTTCCCCGGCTGGCACCGCGCCGTCGAGTACATTCCCCGCGCCGAGGAGATCTGCCGCACGGTGTTCCCGCGTCTGCTCGGAACGGTGCGGCGCAGCGGGTTCCGGCTGTTCCACGTCGTGGGCGGCGGCGGTTACTACCGCGGCTGCCCGGGCTTTCGCAAGGCCGTGGACCTGGCCGGCCCCGCCAGTGCCCCCAGCCTGCCGCAGGTCGACGCCGACCCGGCACTGACCGCGCTGCGGCAGTTCCGCGCCGACCACGTGTTCGTGGGCCAACGCAACCGCGAGGATGTGACCCGCGGCTTTGCGCGTGTCGATTTCCACCCCTCCGCCCGCCCGGAACCGCAGGAAGGCGTGGCCGAGAACGGTCACCAGCTCTTCGCGCTCTGCCGGCACTATGGTGTGAACCACCTGATCTACGCCGGGTTCGCGATCAACTGGTGCCTGCTGCTGTCGCCCGGCGGCATGGCGGAGATGTCGAAGTACGGCGTCATGTGCTCCGCACTGCGGCAGGCGGTCACGGCGGTCGAGAACCGCGCGAGCGCGCGGCAGGAGTCGCACAAGGAAGAGGGGCTGTGGCGCACCGCGCTGGCGTTCGGGTTCGTCTTCGACGTCGACGACGTCCTGGCCGCGCTGGAGGGGGACGAGGCGTAGGCGGCATCACCCTTCGCTGTGCCCCCCCCGTGGCGCGGGACCTCCGAGACCGCAGCCGAGATCCTCGGGTCCGTCTCGGACCGAGGATCTCGGCCGGGGACCGGCCCGAGCACCCTGCTTCGGCGCGGGACGCTCCGAGCCACTGTCGCGGGCCCTGACTATATGAGTCTTTCCTCGCGGAAGCTGAGGTAGTCTTTGAGGCGGGCGAGGGTCTTGCGGCCCAGGACGACGTGGTCCATGACCTCGATGCCGATGAGCTTGCCGGCGGCGACCAGGTCGCGGGTGCAGGCGATGTCCTCGGCAGACGGGGTGGGGTCGCCGCTGGGGTGGTTGTGGGCAAGCACGATGCGGGCGCAGCTTTCACGGATCGCGACCCGGAACACTTCGCGGGCGTGGACCTGGCTGCGGTCGAGCAGCCCGATGGTGATCCGCTCGGGCGGGCGGAGCAGGTAGTGCTTGGCATCGAGGAGCAGGAGCAGGAATTCCTCCTGTTTCGCGTCGCGGAACCGTTCACGGAGCAGGTCGGCGACCTCGGCCGGGCCACGGAGCAGGGGCCGGTCCCCGGCCTGGCGCTCCGCCAGGCGCCGGGCGAGGCCGAACGCGGCGTGCAGTTCGACCGCCTTGGCGCGGCCGATGCCGCGGACCCGGCACAACTCGGTAACCGACGCGCCGGCCAGGCGCGTGAGGTCGTCGTCAAACGCTTTCAGGACATCCCGAGCCAAGTCGAGCACGGAGCGGCCCCGGGTGCCGGTGCGCAGCAGAATAGCGAGCAGCTCGTCGTCCTTCAGCGAGTCGGCGCCCTTGCCGAGCAGCCGCTCGCGTGGCCGTTCGTGGTTGGGCATCTCGGCGATCATGTGTCCAGACCGGGCGCGGTTGGCATCGACCTCTTTGTACAACGTGAAATTCCCTTCTGGGCAGGCCGGTTGCGGAGTCCGCAACCGGTGCGGGCGGGTCACCATCTTTCGGCCCGTACGCTATGACGATCCCGTTCGTTCACTCCCGCGGCAAACCGCGATTCGGGGCCGCTTGGCGCGGGCAGTACCCCGCCCGGCCCCCCGGGCGGAATCCGCACGTTCCGATGCGGGCGGGGGCCGCCCGCGCTACGGCAAGCCACGCCAGGCCTTTTGCAGCAGGTCACCATTTCTCTTCATGCACGGCGGCGGCCTGGTATCGGGTGCGCGGTTCGGGCGTCTCGGCCGGCCAGCCGACGGCAATGATGGAGACAGGGACGACATTGGCCGGCAGGTTCAGGAGCCCGCGAAGGTACTGAACGCGGTCTTCACGCGGGTGCACGCCGAGCCAGCAGGCACCGAGGCCGAGGGCGGAGGCGGCCAGCAGGACAGTCTGGATGGCCGCGGAGCAGTCCTGCAGCAGGTAGGACAGTTGTCCACTGTTGGCCTTGTCGAGGTCGCCGCACACGACCAAGCCCACGGCCGCTTTGGCCAGCAGCTTGCCATTGGGCAGTTTCGCCGCGATGGTGGCGAGGGTGCCTGGCTCCCTGACCACGACGAAGTGCCAAGGGTCCTTGCAGCAGGCGGACGGCGCGGCCATGGCTGCATCGAGGAGATCGCGGATCACGTCGGGCGGGACCGGGCGCGGCTCGTACTGGCGGACGCTGCGACGGGAGAAGATGAAGTGCAGTTTGGGGTTCATTGGGGGGCTGGGGGGTAGTGATCAGTAATCAGTAATCGGTGATCGGTGTTTAGTTATCAATAATCGGGGGTTGGGAATGGGGGTGGGTCGAGTTGTTGCCGCTGGGGGCGGGGAGACGGACAGGCACGGCCCTCAGAGCGGGTTTCCTTCCCGCACGGCGCGAATGATATTCGTGGTTGAGAGCCCGGCGACCAGGGGAAGGATTTCGACTCGGGTCTGCAACTCCTTGAGCAGCAGATACTCTTCGTGTACCAGGGTTTCCGGCCGGTAATCGCCGCCCTTGGCGTAGATGTCGGGCTTCACCTGGCGGATCACGTCCAGGGCGTTGGGAGTCTCGAAGACCACCACGGCGTCCACGGCTTCGAGGCTGGCGATGAGGTAGGCCCGGTCCGCTTCGGGGACGACGGGGCGTCCGGGGCCCTTGTTGGCCCGGACCGACTCGTCGCTGTTGATGGCCACCAACAGGGCGTCGCCGAGCTGCCGTGCCTGGGCCAGGTACTGGACGTGGCCGCGATGCACAATGTCGAAGCAGCCGTTGGTGAGGACCAGTTCCCGGCCGGCCCGGGCCAGGTCCTGGCGCCAGCTCACGGCCGCCTCGAGAGTCATGATCTTGTGTTCGGGTATTCGGAGTGGGTTCACGGGAAGGTTAGCCTGGCCGCAAACGGCGGGGGCGCGGGAGTCCTCAGATGAACTCGGCCCGCAGCGCTGCGGAAAAACTCTGGAGTTTGTCGATGCTCGGCTTGAAGGTCTTGTCCTTGGTTTCCGCCGCCTTGAATGCGGCGGCCGCCAGTTCTTTGAGCTCCGGGACGTCGACATTGTCCGCCAACCAGACCAGAGCTTGAGCCGCGGATTGGAATTCGACCCACTGATCCGTGTCCAGGCTGGTGAGCAGGTCCTTGCAGACCGTATCGAGCGTTTCCGCGACGTCCTGAACGAGCAGCAGGACTTCGCCCGGATCCAAGTTGAAAACGTCGCGGAGCCGCCTGGCGACGGCCACCGCTTCTGGGGGTGCTTTCAACGCCCATTCCTCCATGGCGCCGCGCGCGGGGCCGGCGGGGCCGCTCTTTGCCGAGTGCCGTCAGTTGGTGCGCTTGAAAACGGGCAGGTACTTTCCCAGGCGCGAGTGCAGTTCGCCAACCACTTTCTTCACTTCGACAAAATGATTGTTCATGTTCACGAGCCGCACGGCGAGGATCTGGGCCACCTGCAGGGCCATCTGGGAGTCGGTTTCCATGAGCTTGGGCAGATCCTCGATGACGTGGAACTCACAGTCTGTGACGGCGACGACGGTCGCGGTGCAGTTGCTCCGGAGCAACGCGGAGATCTCGCCCAGGATCGTGCCCGGCTCTTCGATGCGCCCCACCTCGTAGCCGTCCACGAGGCAGGTGGCTTCACCGCGAACCAGGACATACACGCATCCTCCCGGCTTACCCTCCTCGAGGACCTTTTCCCCGGCCCGGAACCTGGCCGTAGGAACTCTCAGACTCCGAAGTTTCTGCAGGTTCATACCACCCCCGTCCGCGCGCGGGTGACGCTTTCCCGCTTGTGCCCATATCTGCGCGCCACATGCTCTATGCGTACTGCATGCCTGACTACCATACCATACGGGCCGGATCAATCAACCCGGCGCGACAGCTCGGGATCCCGACGCCAGACGGGCCGGGAATCTCCGTCGTCGGGGTTCGCCGCGGGGGCGTTCACCGGCACCGGCGCCGCGCTTACTCTGCCGCACACTCAGACACAGACCGCGCAACCGCGGACCTCTCGCGGGCCGGTCACCCCGGTGACACGCACCGACACAAAGGTGTTGGCTGTGAGGTCCGCGGGGGACGCCTCCAGCCGCACCCAAAGGTAGTTGTTGGACCAGCCGCCCGGGCCGTCGGGTGGCGACGTCGTCTCAACGAGGACCTCCTGTTCGGCGCCGACGTTCCGTGTCGCAAAGGCAACCGCCCTGTCGCGGCCGATGGCGACCAAGCCGTCGTGGCGGCGTGTCGCCAGGGCGCGGTTGACGCGGCTGGACATGGCCGCGGCCGGGGTTCCCGGGCGCGGCGAGTAGCTGAACACATGGAAAAAAGCGAACGGCAAGTCCGCCGCGTTCCGGCAGGTCTGTTCGAAAGCAGCCTCCGTCTCGCCAGGGAACCCGACCAGGAAATCCGTGCCCACGCACAAGTCCGGGATTCGGGCCACGGCATCCGACACGAGGGCACCGAATTCGGCGACTGTGTAGGCGCGGTTCATGGCGCGCAGGACGCTGTCCTCCGCGTACTGCATCGGCAGATGGAGGAAGCGGCACAGCCTGGGTTCGTGGGTCATGAGTTCGACGAGCCGCGGCACGACCCGGCCGGGTTCGGTGGAACCCAGGCGCAACCGGAACGCCGGCCCCAAAGCGAGCAGTTCGGCGGCCAGGTCAGCGAGGTCGCGGCCCGCGTCGCTGTAGGCGGCAATGTTGACGCCGGTCAGGACGATTTCCCGGTGGCCGCGGTCGAGCAATTCGCACGCTTCGCGCCGCACGTCCAGCCACGACCGCGACCTCTCGGGGCCCCGAGTTCGGGGTACGATGCAGTAACTGCAGGCCGCGTTGCAGCCGTCCTGAATCTTGAGATTGGCTCGAGTCTTCTCGGGGTAGAGGCCGCAGCCGGCCTCCGTGAACGGGGTGGGTGCTGCGGACGCTTCCGAGGGCAGCGCGACAACGGCGGGCCGGGGGGGGCGCAGCAGATCTTTGGGAAGATGCCGGCCAAGTCCGGTCTTCCCGGGGTTTGGGACCACCAGATCCACCGCCTCCTCCTGGCCCCAGGCTTCGGGGTGCAGGCTGGCGGAGCACCCGGCCAGGACCAGAAAGGCGTGCGGGTTCCGGCGCCGCGCCGCGCGCACGGCCTGGCGCGTCTTCTGCTCCGCGGTCGCGGTGACGGCACAACTGTTGACGACCAGCAGGTCGGCGGGGTCGCCCCAGGGCACGAGGCGCCACCCGCGGCGCACGAGGTCGTCGCCGATCAGGGCCGAATCCGCCTGGTTGAGGCGGCAGCCGATGGTGTGGATCGCACAGGTGCGGATGTCTCGTCCTTCCGACATGGGGTACGGCATGGTTCAGGTCTCACGCCTGAGGGTCAGCCATCTTTCGAACCGTGCCTGAACGGCTGCACTTCCCGACGCGGTGGGGCGCAGCCCGTCACCGGCCACGGGGCCGCGTTCCGTCTGCCCGGGGCCCCGCGCCATGAGGGCCGCCCCGAGCAGAGCGTCACCATTGCCGCGCCGGACGGGCGCGTTCAGGGTTTCGGCCAGCAGTTGCAGCCAGGTTGCGTCTCGGCTGCCGCCGCCGGTCACGCAGATACCGTTCGGGAACCGTGTCGTGCGGAGTTCTTCGCCGACGAGTTGCCGCAGGCTGTAGGTGATGCCTTCGAGAACCGCCGCGGCACGGACCCGGGATGGCGCCGGAGCAGACCATGGGTTCCCCGACCGGATGCGTTCCGGGAAGAAGGCGCAGAACGGGGTGGCGCCGGAGTCGGCGGAAGCCAGGATTTCAGCCAGTCCGAGGTGGGCTTCACGGAGGAACTGCTCCAGGGGTGCGTCGGGCAGCAGCCGGTTGCGGGCCCAGTCCAAGGCGAGGCAGCCTTCGTCCCGGGTTGCCAGTTCATAGTAGCCGCCGCCGGGGTAGGGTCCCCAGCAGCCACCGGGGTTGTAGGGGCCGGGGTTCGATCCGCGGCAGCAGTAGGCGACCAGCGCGGTGCCGAGGGTGACGACGACATCGTCGGGGCCACAGCCGTTGCCCATTGCCCCGGCGGTCTGGTCGTTGCCGGCGAGCACGATGTTCAGTTCGGACGCCAGATTGAGTTCGTGAGTGACGCGGGGTGCGCAAAAGGCCTGGCCCGGGGCGAGGAGTCGCGGCCAGTTCATGGCCTCGAGGCCGCTCCAACGCAGGACATCGGTCCACCAGTTTCCTGTCTGCAGCGAGTAGGCGCCGCTCATGGCCGCCAGATTGGCGTCCAGGACGTTCATACCGGTCAACCGGCGGCACACCAGTCCGGGCAGTGACAGGACCGTGCTGCCGGACGGGACGCCGTCGGGCAGGTTGCGGCAGGCCCAGAGCAGCTTGCAGAGCAGGAGTTGCGGCACCGGTGCGGCGAAACTGCAGTGCTGATGGAATTCGGGACCGAAGCGGGCGGCGATCGCCTGCGCCTCCGCGGTGGCGCGGGTATCCATCCAACTGATGAGCGGCAGCATGGGCTTCCCGGCGGGAGAGAGGACGGTGAAGGTTTGGGCTTGGCTGGTGATGGCGAGGCGGCGCACCTGCCGGGGGTCGACCTGCGCCCGTTCGCACACCCGGCGCAGGACCCGGACCGTAGCGGCCCAGAACTCGTCCGGATCCATCTCGGCCCGGTCGCCGGAGCGGGCCAGGTAAGTCACCGGTTCCTCGCTGTCCGCAACGCGGATCAGGGTCCGGTCGAACAGCGCGGCTTTCAGGTTGGTGGAGCCGCAGTCCAGGCAGGCCACCCAATCGCTATCCGTATCCATGGCACGCAGCTCCTGTCATGGCTTCGTTGCCGATGATTCCCGCAGGGGGCGGAGGACCCCGCCAGCCACCGAGTACGTAGCGGCCAGGCGGTCCTGCAGTTCGGGGAACGGGGTCGTGGCCGCCAAGATGACTTGGTCTCCCGGCGCGATCATCTGGAAGAAGGTCCGCCGCCGGTCTGGGTCGAGTTCCCCCACGACATCATCGACAAGGACGACAATGCCGCCGTTGGGGGCAGAGCGTTGACGGATGAGTTCCAGCGACGCCAGGCGCAGGGCCAGACAGGCGATCCGAACCTCTCCTTCGGAGCCGAACTCGCCGAGGGGTCGCCGGCCCCTGGAGATGGCGACCTCATCGCGGTGCGGGCCCCAGCGGGTGTGTCCTTCGGCGCGGTCCTTTGCATATCCCTTGGCCAGCAAATCCCGAAGTGCGGTTTCCGCGGCGTCTTCCGTCATCGCGGCCGGTTCCGGCCGGCCGAGTCCGGACACGAACCGAAGGGAGAGCGGTTCCGTTCCGGAGAGGATCTGGGGGGCGGTTGTTGACAGGCAGGCCGCGAGTTGCTCCACGCAGGAACGGCGACGTGTGGTCACGCAGGCGCCGTGCCGTGCAATGGCCGCGTCGTAGGCTTGGAGTGCCGCGCCATACTTGTCGGGGTCACGAAGGATGGCGTTTCGGGACTTGAGCGCCAAGGCCCACTTCTGGAGGTGCTCCACGTACAGCGGGTCCAATTGGCTGAGGAGGATATCCAGAAACCGGCGCCGGTCTCTGGCCGTTCCCTTGATCAGCAAGAGGTCCTCCGGGACGAGGGCCTGGCAGGGAAACTGGTGGATGAACTCGCTGGCTTTTGTCACGGATCGCCCGTTGACCAAGAGGGACCGCTGCTGTCCGTGCGTGACGCAAAGGTCCACGGCGGCGGTGCTGCCCTGCGGGGTGGGTGTTTCCACCGTGCCCCGCAGAGTGAAGGTGTCTGCCTCCCAGTGGCAGAGCGTGTCGATCAGGCGGGTACGGAAGGATCGGAGGATTGCCAGGTACCAGACGGCTTCTAAGAGATTGCTCTTTCCTTGACCGTTGGCCCCCAGCAGCAGGGTCCACCCACGAGGGAGGGTCAACTCAGCGTTTCGGTAGTTCCGGAAATTGCGCAGCTTCAGGTGAGAGAGCATTTGGGATGTGGATCCGACGAGCCCAGCCCATATGCCACTGAGGCCGGACGGCGGCTGTGGGGCTGCTTGTCCGGTGGCGCCACCGGCGGACGTCAGCCGCGCATGGGCATAACGACGTACAGGAACCCCTCGTCGCCGCAGAGGGAGACGGGGCTGTATTCGTCGTTGAACTGCATGACGACCTGGTCACACTCAAGGCTGCGGAGCGGTTCTGAAAAGAATCCCGGATTGAAGGATATCTCGAACGGCGCGCCTTGGTAGGACACTTCAATGGGTTCCTTAGCTTCGCCGAACTCCGGGCTGGTCGCCGAAATCTGCATTTGGGCATTTTCCAGGCGGAACTTCACCGATGCGCTGCTATCGCTCACGACCATGGCAACGCGGCTGAGAACGGTACTGAACACATCTCGGGGGATGGCGATCGAATGGGCAAACGTCGCCGGTATAACCTGGCGGTAGTTCGGGTACGTGCCCTCGACGAGTTTCGACGTCATTGCCGTGCCGCCAAATGCGAAGGCAACGCGGGCTTCGGACACGCGAACCTTCACTTCTCCGTCCCCCTGCAGGCTCTTCTGCAGTTCATGTACCACCTTCTGCGGCAGAATGACATCGCCGTCGGGCAGTGAATCCCCCTCTAGAGCCTTTTCCACAAGTGCCAAGCGTCGCCCGTCTGTAGCCGCAACCGTGAGAATGCCGCCTCTGACACTCAGCAGGATACCGTTGAGGACGTGCCGGGTTTCATCGACACTGCATGAATAGGAAACCTTGCTGAGGGCCTTCCTCAACTCGTCGGCTTTGATGCCGAAGCCCCACTCTTCACTGAAGTCGGGTTCCTTCGGAAATTCACGGGCGTCCAGACCGACCATTCGGAAAAAAGCCTTGCCGCACGAGATGGAGGTCAACTGGTTAACGTCGGTCTCCAGACTGACATCTCCTTCCGGCAATGACCCGACAATCTGGGCCAACTTCTTGGCCGGCAGAGTTGTGCTGCCCGGCTTGGCTGCCGTTGCTGCCACACGCGTCCTGATGCTCACCTCGAGATCCGTGGTGGCGAGATAGATGCCGGTCTCATCCGCCTCAATCAGAACGTTATTGATGACTGGAAGCGTTGTTCGGGCCGTGACGACGTTAAGAACGGTCCGCAGGCCTGCCACCAGTTCATTCTTTGGGAGCACCGTTTGCATGCTGTTTCCCCTTCGTTCACAACCATCCGGGTAGTGCTATTCTAGATAAAAGGATAAAGTATTAGTCGTATTATAGCCGGTAATAACTCAAAGAAAAGACAGCCGACGGTTACTATACAACGGGTTAGGGCCAACGCAACGCAGTTAATAACCCGGCCTCCAGGCTGTTAACAGCGCAGGTAAGATGTCCTTGTTCTCTGTTATTCACAGGCGCTCAAAACTTATTGTCAGACTTCTGAGCAGCCCACACAGGAGGTGCCATGATGGAGCCGGATCCGGCGGTGCATATGAGTCAGCTTCTGGAACGGTACCCGCCACTGAGCCCCGTGGCACCGGACCTGAACGCGGCGTTTGCCTGCATGGCGACAGCCATAGAGCGCGGGAGAACGCTGTTCGTCTGCGGCAACGGAGGAAGTGCGGCGGACGCGGAGCACATGGTGGGGGAACTGGGGAAGGTTTTTCTGGTGCCCCGCACGTTGCAGGAGGATGAGCGACGGAAACTGGTGGAGTTGGGGGACGATGGGCGGTACTTGGCAGATAGGCTGGTGCCTGGATTTAGGGCCATAGCTCTGACGGGGCATCCGGCGCTGGCCACGGCGCTGGCCAACGACGTTGGTGCAGACATCGTGTTCGCGCAGCAGTTGCAGGTCCTCGGATCGCCGGGCGATGTCCTGATTGCGCTGTCGACGTCTGGCAATGCTCGAAATGTGATTTTGGCGACACTGGTGGCTAGGACAAAGGGGATTCGTGTCGTGGGGCTGACCGGCCAGGACGGGGGGCGCCTGCGGCAGACGGCAGATGTGTGCATCTGTGTCCCGGAGCGTGCGACCTACCGCGTTCAAGAGTACCACCTGCCGGTGTATCACGCGCTGTGCGCCATGCTGGAGACGCGGTTTTTCGGTGGAGCCGTAACGGTCCGATGAGGGGGCAATTGCCCCCGGGGGGGGTGCTGCTGCGTCTGTCGCGGGTGGAAAACGCACCGCAACGGGGATCCGGCCGAGCCGTCCCTCCCGACGGGCAGGATGAGGGAGCGGTCTCCGGGGGGCCGCTTGCTGACACGCGCGACTCGGACAGACGTGCGCCCGCGACTGACACAGCGCGGGTTTTGGTAATGCGTCAGCGCCCCCCGGGCGGGCCGGCGCCCGGGGGGGGCTGACGCATTACGGGTTTTGCGGGGCGGCATTGGCAATTTGCGCGGGATAGGATATTCTAGACGTGACGACCTTCGCGCGTGCGCGAACTGCCTGAAAATTGAGTCAAGGATAGAAGGCAAGCAACGGTACGCCGGCAGAGGGCTCAAGAGCCGCTGCCAGAGAGCGGGCGTTTTCGCGTGCGCGGTGCGCGCAGTGTCGGCGGTATTCACTCGTAGCTGGGGTCGGTAGTCGTGACAGAAAGAGATGAATTCATCGTAGACCTGCTCACGACGCACGGCATGCTCACCGCCGAGCAGGCAGAGCAGACCAGGGAGAAAGCGAACGCCGACGAGAAGGCGGCCATCACCGTTGTGGGGGAGTTGTTCAGCATTCCGGAAGAGGACATTGTCATGCTCATGGCCGCCGAGTATGGCATGGACACCTTCGACTTCACGGACTACCGGGTTCCTCCGGATGTTATTGCCTCCATGCCGGCGGATGTGGCGCGGCGCTACCGCGTGGTGCCCGTGATGAAGACGGACGGGGTCCTGACGGTGGCGATGGGCGACCCGAGCGACCTCGAAGCGCTGGATTCTCTCCGCTACATTCTGAAGTCCGACATCGAGGGGGTCTTGGTTCCGCCGCGGCAGATTGCCCAGCAGATCCAACAGCACTACGGCAACGTGGAAGAGTCGGTCGAGTCGTTCCTGGAAGACATTACGGAAGGAACGCTGGACGTCAGTGAAGTGACGGCCACCGAACAGGATGGCAAAGCCGCCCAAACGGAAGATGATGCCCCGATCATCCGGCTCGTGTCTCTGATTATCCTGGAAGCGTTTCGGACCCGTGCGTCGGACATTCACCTTGAGCCGCTGGAGAAGCGGTTCCGGGTCAGGTACCGCATCGACGGGGTCTTGCAGGAGATGGAGAGCCCGCCGAAGTATCTGCAGAACAACATCATCAGCCGCCTGAAGCTGATGGCCAGCATGGACCTGTCGGAACATCGAGTCCCGCAGGACGGTCGTATCCAGATCGCGGCCATGATGGGCCGCGCGCTGGACCTGCGCGTGTCGAGTGTGCCCACGTCGTACGGCGAGTCCATCGTCATGCGTATTCTGGACAAGAGCAGCGTCATGCTGGGAATTCCGGAACTGGGCTTCTTTGCGGATGATCAGGACACGATCGAGAAGATCCTCGCCTTGCCGGACGGGATCTTCCTGGTGACCGGGCCGACCGGGTCAGGCAAGACGACGTCGCTGTACGCGTTTCTGCACACGCTGAACCAGCCGACGCGGAAGATCATTACCGCAGAGGACCCGGTCGAGTACGAGCTGTCCGGGATCAACCAAGTGCAGATTACGGTGGATATCGGCATGACATTTCCCCTGGCATTGCGGGCCATGTTGCGTCAGGCGCCGAACATCATCATGGTCGGAGAAATCCGCGAAATGGACGCCGGCGAGATTGCGATCAACGCGGCGTTGACCGGGCACCTGGTGTTCAGCACCCTGCACACGAATGACGCGCCGGGCGCGGTGACCCGTCTGATCGACATGGGCATTAAGCCCTTCCTGGTGGCCTCGGCCCTGCGGGCGGTCATGGCCCAACGTCTGGTGCGGCGGATCTGCAAACACTGCAAGGAGCCGACGCCGGCGACGTCGGACGAACTGGAGACGCTGCAACTGCCGCCCGACTACTTCCAGCATGCGACACTGATGCGCGGCCGGGGTTGCTCGGAGTGCAAGAAGGGCTACAAGGGACGTTTTGGGATCTATGAGATTTTCAAGATGAACACGACCATTCAGGGGTTGATTTACGCCAAGGCGGCGTCCAGTGAGATCCGGGACCAGGCGCGCGCGGTGGGCATGCGGACGCTGCGGGAGGACGGCCTGCGCAAGGCGGCGGCGGGGCTCACCACGCTGGAGGAGGTCATCCGCAACACGACGGGCGATGATGAAGAGGGTGGTGGACATTAGCCGGGTGACGTGAGGTGCGGGCATGGCCGTGCCGGCCATGCGGCGAACGGGCGCCTCCGATGCAGAGAGCGGGGACTGACGACGATGCCAGACCTAGACCTGGATGCGGAAACCAATGCGATATGGCATCTGCTTCTGGACGCCAACAAGGCGACCGAGGAGCAATTGACCGAGATTTACGAGGAGCACCAGCGGACCGGGAAGGCGTTTACCGCGGTGCTCTACAACTACGGCATCGTGACAGAAGACGACCTGATGACGATGATCGCCGAGAACTTGGGCACAGAGGTGGTGAAGCTCAAGGAAATCGACATTTCGAAGGACATCATCAAGAAGGTGTCCGCGGCCACGGCGCGGATGTATGGGGTCATCCCGGTCCGGGAGGAATTCGACACGTTGTTCGTGGCGGCGCGCGACCCGATGAACTTCCGGATGATCGACGAACTGCACTATGTGGTGGGCATGGACTGCCGTGTTCTGGTGGCGAAGCCGAACGAGATCGAAGCCGGGCTCGACCATTTCTACCCCGAGAAAGCGGACTCGGTGAAGGACGTGCTGCAGGAGATGGAGGGTGCGGACCTTCACTCCATTACCGAAGCGGATAGCGATGACGCGGCGTCCCTCGAAGCAATGGCGTCGAACGCGCCGATCGTGCGCTTCGTGGACGTCATCCTGTACCAGGCGGTCAAGGACCAGGCCAGCGACGTGCATTTTGAGCCGTTTGGCGACGAGTTCCGGATTCGGTATCGGATTGACGGGGCCCTGTACGAAATGGCGCCGCCGCCGAAGCACCTCGCCGTGCCGGTCATCAGTCGCGTGAAGGTCCTCAGTGGCCTGAACATTGCGGAACGGCGTCTGCCGCAGGACGGCCGCATCGAGTTGCGCATCGGCGGCCGGCCCATTGACCTGCGCGTTTCCACGCTGCCCACGCGGTACGGCGAGAGCGTGGTGCTGCGCGTGCTGGACCGCGAAGTGGTGGCGCTGGATCTGGAGAATCTCGGCATGGATCAGCAGTTGCTCCGCGGTGTTCGGGGGGTCATTGAGAGGCCGAATGGGATTTTCGTCGTCACCGGTCCGACCGGGTCGGGAAAGACCACCACGTTGTACTCCTGCCTGAAAGAGGTCAACGACCCTCAGGACAAACTGCTGACAGCCGAGGATCCCGTGGAGTACAACATCGAAGGCATCATTCAAGTCCCCGTCAAAGAGTCGGTTGGGATGACGTTTGCGCGCGCGCTGCGTGCGTTCCTGCGGCAGGACCCCGACATCATCATGCTGGGGGAAGTGCGCGATCTGGAGACCGCGCGCATGGCGATCCAGGCGTCGCTCACGGGGCACTTTGTGCTCAGCACCCTGCACACGAACGACGCCCCCGGTGCGGTGACCCGTCTCATCGACATGGGTGTGGAGCCGTTCCTGATCAGTTCGACGCTCATTGCGGTTCTGTCGCAGCGGCTGATCCGGCGCGTGTGCAAGAATTGCCGCGTGGAATACGAGCCGGAGGACGCCGAACTGACACTCATGAATCTCACCCGAGACGACATTGGCGGCCGCAAGTTCAGCTATGGTAAGGGGTGCGAGGTTTGCAGTAACACCGGATACAAGGGGCGGCTCGGGCTTTACGAGTTTATGTTTGTGAGTCGAGCCATCCGCGAACAGATCAACAAGAGGCAGCCGACCTCGGTCATTCGCGAGAAAGCGGTACAGGAGGGGATGGTGTCGATGCGACTGAACGGCGTGAAGGCCATTATGGATGGCATCACGACGGTTGAGGAAGTGGTGAAGTACACCTCCTAGGGTAAGTCAGCCGCCCTGGCGGCGGGAGGCGACAGTGAGTCCGGGCGGAGAAGTGATAGCGAGTGGCTTGCAAGATGAGCATTGACGGCACATTTTGAACCGCTTCTGGCCTGCCTGGCTTCCGAAGCGGTCAGAGTCAAGAGTGGGAATAGGCCCTTGATCTGTCCCTGAATACACTTTTAGGAAGATAGCGAAGTGAGGGTGTAGTCCATGGCTGTTGAGATGACGGATCTGCTGCAACTGGTTCTGGACGAGGGCGCCAGCGATTTGCACATCCGGGTGGGGCTTCCGCCGGTGCTGCGGATCCATGGCGGCCTGACCCCTCTGGATACCGCCGTGCTTGTCGCGGAGGACACGGAGCGGCTGATGAAAGCCATCACCTCCGATGCGAATCAGCAGAAGTTGCAACGGGACGGTGGGGTGGATTTCGGGTTCGCGTTCGGGACCGCCGCCCGTTTCCGGGTGAGCGTGTTCAAGCAGAAGGGCACGGTCGGCATCGTGCTGCGGACCATCTCGAACAAGCTGTTGTCGCTGGAGGAGATCGGTTTGCCGCCGGCGTTGAAGGACATTCTGTTCCGGCCGCGCGGGCTGGTTCTGGTCACGGGCCCGACGGGCAGCGGCAAGTCGACGACCCTGGCCAGCATGATCGACGTGATCAATAAGGAGCGGGACTGCCACATCATCACGGTTGAGGACCCCATCGAGTTCTACCACACCCACAAGACATCGATCCTGACACAGCGCGAGATCGGGGTTGACGTGCCGTCGTTCTCCGAGGCCTTGCGCCGGGCGTTGCGTCAGGACCCTGACGTCATTCTGGTCGGTGAAATGCGTGATTTGGAGACGATCGCGGCGGCCGTCACCGCGGCGGAGACGGGGCACCTGGTGTTCGGGACCTTGCACACCACGGGGGCAGCCGAGACCGTCGACCGAATTGTGGACGCTTTTCCAACCGACCAGCAGGAGCAGATTCGCGCGCAGTTGGCCATGTCCGTGGTCTGTGTCGTGTCGCAGGTGCTTCTGCCGCGGTTGGACAAGCCCGGGCGCGTGGCCGCCTTCGAGATCATGATTGCGACGCCGTCTATTGCCGCGCTCATTCGCGACAACAAGACCTACCGGATCACCTCGGACATTCAGACGGGCGCCAAGTACGGAATGAACACTCTGGACTCGCACTTGATGTCGCTCTACGAGGGAGGCAAGATCTCCTACGGCGAGTTGATCACGAAGTGCAAGGACGCGGAAGGCATTGTCCAGAAGATGAGGCAGGACAAGAAGAAGTAGTTTCGGCCCGGGGCCGGGAGGACGACTGGAAATGCCGAAGTTCAACTACATTGCGATGGACGGGCGCGGCAAGGAGCAGAAGGGGACCATTGAGGCCGAGAGCGAGCAGGCCGGCGCCGCGAAACTGAAGCAGAAGGGCTTGTTCCCGACGAGTATTACCGAGGCGAAGGGGCGGGCGGCCAAGGGTCCCGGGTCGGGGGCGCCCAAGTTCAGCCTGGGGCGCCTGAGCGCCATGGGCTTTGCGCAGCCGGCATTGTCGAGCAAGCAACTGACGATCTTCACCCGCCAGTTGGCCGTGCTGCTGGACGCCGGTCTTCCCCTGGTGCGCGCGTTGCGGACGCTGGAGCGCCAGTCGAGGAAGAACTTCGCCATGTTGAAGGTCATGCAGGAACTGGCGAATGCGGTGGAAGGGGGCAGCACGTTTTCCGAAGGACTGGCCGGCCAGTCTCGCTCGTTCAACAAGTTGTACGTCAACATGGTCCGCGCGGGTGAGGCCTCGGGCGCCATGGAGACCGTGCTGAACCGACTGGCTGAGTTCATGGAGAAGGCCGAGCGGATCGCGGGCAAAGTGAAGTCCGCGATGGTGTACCCGGTCATCGTCCTGACGGTGGCGATGACCATCACCTCCGGCCTGATGATCTTCATTGTGCCGAAGTTCTCCAAGATCTTCGACGAAATGCTCCCGGGCGAGCCGCTGCCGGGGTTGACGATGTTCGTCATCGGCATCAGTAATTTCATGAAGGACCAGGCGATCGTCATGTTCGGCGGCCTCTTCGCGCTGTTCGTTGCGTTCAAGATGTTCAAGAAGACCAAGGCAGGAGCGTTTGCCATTGACCTGTTCCTGATCAAGGTTCCGCCGATCAACTCTCTTGTGGTGAAGTCTTCGGTGGCCCGATTCTGTCGCACCCTGGGTACGCTGATGCAGTCAGGTGTGGCGGTGTTGCAGGCCCTACAGATCGTGCGCGACACGGCGGGCAACGAAATGGTGGTCCGGGCGATCCAGAGTGTCCATGACGCCGTGAAAGAAGGTGAGGGAATGAGCCGCCCCCTGGAGCAGGCCGGTATATTTCCCGGCATGGTGGTCAGCATGATCGAGGTCGGCGAGGAGACCGGCGCGTTGCCGGAAATGCTGAACCGGATTGCCGATGTGTACGAGGAAGAGATTGACCGTGCGGTGGAAGCCATGACGTCGCTGCTGGAGCCGATCATGATCGTGTTCCTGGCCGTGGTCGTCGGCGGTATCGTCATTGCGTTGTTCCTGCCGCTGATCAAGTTGATTGACAAACTCGGCAGCGGCTGAGCTGGTGCGGTGGGTTTGCCGCCAGGGCTGTTTCAAGATCCGGCGCCGCGTCTCGAAAGGCCACGCCTCCGCGCACACCAAGTAGGGGCGGCCTGTCCTCAGGCCGCCCCCCCCCGGCGTGGGGACACGCCGGGGGTACTCACCGCACGCGACGGTCACGGATCTTGAAACAGCCCTGGTTTGCCGCGGGTCGGGTTTGCCCCCGGCAGGATTGCCGCTATAGTACATCGTTTAGGCTTGGACTCAGAATGTTGCCTGGCGACGCTTCCCGAGCGGTTGCCGGACGTTTTCATATGGCGGGGCGTGGCTCAGCCTGGTTTAGAGCGCTTGGTTCGGGACCAAGAAGTCGGAGGTTCAAATCCTCTCGCCCCGACCATCTCATCATCGGGGTCTGTTGCCACAGAGGCAAGAGGCAGACCCCCCCGTCGCCGCCGGCGCCGGTGTGCAGGCCTGCGGCAGAATCCGACACGAGCGGGGACAAGAAGGGCTAACGGGATGACTGCCAGAACTCCACATCCACTGTCTTCCAGCCTGCCGGGCTTGGGTTGTCGGCTTCTGGCGGTGCTGGTCACGGTCGCGTGGCTGTCGGGGCCTCTTGCCCGGGCGATCGACGAGGCAAACTTCGATCTGCGGCTGCTGCGGGCGCTGAACAGCATTCAGATGTACGACTACGCCGCGCTGCAGATCGACCTGATGCTGAAGAAGTACCCGGACAAGAAGGACCTGATCCTGATCGAGAAGGCGCGCTCGCTGTTCGGCGCCGGGAAGCGCCAGCAGGCAGAGGAAGCGATAGCCCAGATTGACGCCAAGAGTCCGGCCTTTTCCCAGTCCCGGCTGTTGGTGGGGGAAATGGCATTCCGGCGCAAGGACTATGCCGCGGCGGAGAAGGCTTACGGCGAATACTTTTCGAAGAATCCAGCGCCAGCCAGCCAGAACCCGGAAGACATTGAGGAGTTCACCCGCTGTGTGCGCAACTACGCGCGGGCATTAGAGGATCAAGGGAAGGGCACGGAGGCACAGAAGGCCATTGAGTTGCTGGCCAAGATCGAGGGGGACGGGGAGGGGACGAGTGACCGGCAGATGGCGTTCATGAAGGTTCAGGCGCTGTTGAACGCCGAGGAGGAGAAGTTCTCGAAGCAGGACCCGGTGGACACCAAATCGATCGAGGCTACGCTGAAAACGCTGGAAAAACTCCCGTGGGAGGCTTTGGACGGCGTGGCCGCGGCGTCATTCCCCGAGAGCGCTCGGGCGTACATTCTGCTCGGCCAGGAGGACAAGGCGATTCAAGTGCTGAAGACGGGCGAGCCGCTGATGGTGCGGGTTGAAGATGCCATGGTCGCGGAGAACGGCCCCAAGGCCAGGGACGCGTCGCCCATTGCGTCGTCGCTCTATTACTATGGAAAAGCCTTGAAAGCGAAGGCGTTGAAGGCGTTCACGGCCGGGAAGAAGGATGACGCGAAAGCGCTCTTGCTGGAAGCGGCCAAGAGGTTCTACCTGTGTGTCGATGAGTACAGCAAGTCATCCTACAAGATCAAGTCGGCGTTGGAGTACACCAAGTGTCAGAGTCTGCTCGAGAAGCAGTTTGGGGCTAAGATCAAGGAGTTGCCCGGTGGCGGTGGCAGCGGCATCGAGATTGCCAAAGAAAAGGTAGCGCCGCTGATGGCTGCCGGCAATTACGCGCAGGCCATTCCGGCCCTTGAGCAAGGGGCTCGCGCTTCGGGCTCGCGCCGCGCCAGCAATTTCCCGGAACTGGCGGTGTGGCTGGTGGTGTGCTACGCCAACACTGAACGGTTTCTGGAAGGCGAGGCGATCTGCTCGTATCTGGCCGACGTGTTCCCCAAGGCGGAGGAGACACCGGACGCGTTGTTGAAACTGGGCGTCTTGGCGTACCAGAAGGCGCGCGGCCAGAAGGACGAGAAGAGGGCGGCTCTGTACGAGGCCCAAGCCATTGCCCTCTTGAATCGGTTTGTCGATCTGGCGCCGACGCACCCCAAGGCGGCCGACATTGCGTTTATGGTGGCCGAGACCTACTACAAGCAGGCGGCCGACATTGCGCGGTCGACGAACAGCATGCCGGACGGCAAGGAGAAGGAGCAGGTCAAGGCCCAGGCGCGAGAAGCCTACCAGAGGGCCATCCCGCCGTACGTGAGATTGGTGGAAAAGTTCAGTGCCTTCGAGAAGGGGGTGCGGGCGCTGTACAAGCTGGGTTGGGTCTATGACGCGGTGAACCAGCCGAAGGAGTCGGTGGATGTGTTCCTGCGTTACTGTGAGGCAGAGTCCAACCCGGAGAACAGCGACGATCGCCTGCAGGCAAAGTTCCGTGCAGCCGCAACGATCATGACGGGCGACACGCCGGCCGACGCCGTGGACCAGTTCGGCGAGCTTCTGACATGGCTGGAACCGGAGAACAAGGGGAATTTCAAGGTGGACACGGAGGTCGCCAAGCGGATCAAGGAGGACACGCTCAGCTACCTTGCTTGGTCGTATGACCTGACTGGCGAGAAGTACCGTGCCAAGTTGAGCGAGTTCAACGACCAGACGAACAAGGCACAGATGCTGGTGAATCAGGCGCAGGCGGTGTTGGCCGAGGCGGAGGGGACGCAGAAGCAGGCGGAGGCGGACGTCGAGATCGCCAAGAAGGACTTTGCGGAGATGGAGAAGCTGTTTGCCGCGTCCGGGCAGGATGCGGAAGCGGAAGCGAAGAGGTTGGCGGATGAACGCAAAGAGAAGACCGCCGGCATGAGCGCGGAGGAGAAGAAACAGGCTGAGTCGAACGCGGCTGACGAGGCGAAACGGATCAAAGAGGCGTGGGCGAAGGGGGCCAAGGATCGCCTCAGCGGTGAGAGACTCCAGTACGAGATGGAGCGCGAAGATGTAAAGAAGCTGAAGACGACCAATGGAACGCGCTTGGAGGCCGTCCAGCAAGAGTTGACGGAAACGAAGAAAAGGCTGGACGAAACAAAGGGGAAGAAAGACACATCGGCGGGGCAATTGGAGAAGTTGACAACGCGCCTGCAGGGGGCGCGGCAGGGGGTGGACCAGGCGGAGGAGGAGGCGCGGACCGTTCGTGCCGAGAGGGAGAAGTTCCAGGAGATGGCGGACAGTGCGGATGCCGAGGTGCGCAAGAAGGTGACGCCAGCCCAACTCAAGAAAGCCGAGGCGGCGGTCGAGGAAGTGGAGAAGAAGGTGCGCGACGCTCATACGGCGCTTGAGGAAGCGACGAAACCCGAAGAGGAGAAGAGGCGGGCCGAGCTTACGACAGAAGTGGCGCAACTGACCACGCAGATCCAGCAGGATGACGAGAGGCTGCGCAAGCTTGAACGCGAGAAAGTCTTTTTGGAGAAGGACGCCGACTGGCTGCAGGCCCGGTTGATGGCGTCCGCAAAGATGCTGGAGCGCAACCAGCAGGAGTCGCTGTCGTTGTCGATCGCCGCCGCGGACACGAAGGCGCAGGCAGAGGAGAAGATGAAGACGTTGATGGGCGAGGCCTTGGCGGGGTTCCGGGACGTCATGGAGAAGCGGATTGCCAAGGCGGTGTCGACGCAGACGGCGGCCAAGGAGGATATGGCCCTGGCACGGCAGCGCATTGCCGAAGCCGAGGAGCAGGTCAAGGCGGTCGAGCAGGCGCGGAAGCCGGTTCAGGACGTGTTCGACGGCTGGAAGCGCAAGGCTGCAACGCAGTTCACGAAGTTCCTCACGGTCTACCCGCAGTCCAAGCAAACACCTGACAATATGGCGCGGTTGGGGGCTGTTTATTTAGAGTTCAAGGAGAACGACAAAGCGCAAACGGTCTTGGCCGAACTGATCACCAAGTTCCCCAAGGCGGAGGCGGGCCGTCGGGCCCTGTTCAGCCTGGGGCAGGCGTACGTGGGGAACAATCAAGGCGCGAAGGCGGCCGAGACGCTCGAAGAGTTGCTCGACAAGGGCGGCGACATTGATACCGGGAACCTGGCCTACATCTCGGAGAAGATGCTGGACCTCAATTATCCCAAGGTTTCCTTCGATGCGAGCAAGATTCTGCTGGCGCGCAGCGAGGATCAGAACCACAGGGACTACGCCACGCTGAAAGACAAGGCCCGGGAACCGACCCTGTTCCGTGCCGCCGAGGCGTGCTTCCGGCTGGAAGACTACACCACCGCGCTGTCGCTCTACAAGAAGCTCTTGGACGAGCGGCCCTCGTCTGGCTACTTCTTCGACTGCAAGTTCCAAATGGCCGGGTGCAAGCAGCACCTGTCGCCGCCGGATTTCGAGGGAGCTTTAGCGGACTTGGCCGAGGTGCTCACCTACGCTCGATCGCCCGGGCAACAGAACAAGGCGAGCTGCTGCCAAGGTGCGGTACTGGTCCGCCAAGGCGAGGTGGAGGCGCAGAAAGGCGACAAGGACAAGCTGAAGGAGAAACTGTCTCTGGCCCTCGCTCGGTATCTGCTGGTGGTACGCTGTGCCGACATCAACGTTCCGGAAAACAAGCCGTGGATCGAGGAGGCTATCTATCAGGCCGCCCGGATCCATGCGCGGCTGGGAATGGATAAAGAACGGGATGAGATGATCAAGCTGTACCGGCAGAAGTTCCCTGCCGGCAAGTACAGCGCGGACATCGGCAAGCTGCCGCCCGCGGAGTTCACGCCGGATGCGCCAACCGCGCCCGGTGCGGACGCGGGACAGGGCGGGGCGAAGCCGGCGGAGAAGACCCAGAAGTAGCCAAACGTAGCGGGCTGTGGACACCGCACGTACCAGCGAAAGGATAGAGAGCCATGAACAAGCACTCGGGATGGTTGTCAGCCTTGGTCTTTGTCCTCGGGATGGCCGCGGCGTCCGGTCAGGACTGTTACGTCATCAAAAAGGACGGCACCAAGGTGCCTGCGGTGGCGATTGCCGCGAATGCGGCAGGCGACTTGCTCTTGCAGACGGACAAGAGCGGCCAGGTCAAGATGCCGGTGAAAAAGGGGCAGTACAAGTACGCCATGATTCCCAAGCCCAAGGAAGTGGTGGCGCTGGAGCAGGCGTTCGCGAGCGGGAAATTCGATGACGTGTTGAGTGGGGCGGGGCCGGCGTTCGAGAAGTACAAGTTTCTCGGCTGGGGCGATCACATTTGCTACCTGGAGGGGAGCGTTCAGGTCGAGCGCAAGCAGTTTGCGCAGGCCAAGGAGACGTTTGAGCGCGGGATGCGTGTTGTGTCCACTCATGAGGTCGAGTTGGTCAAGGGGATGGTTTTCGCCCTTCTGGGGTTAAATCTGGCCAGCGAGGCCAAGCCGATGCTGGAGCGAATGATTAAGTCCGCCGATGACGACATGGCGGCGTTTGCCTTCAATGCCCGTGCTCGTCTGAACGCGAACGAAGGCCGGAAGAAAGAGGCGGTGCTAGATTACCTGAAGACGGTGCTTCTGTTCCCGTCCGGTCCGGCGGATCCGGAGCGGGAAGAGGCGAAGAAGCAAGTGGTTGCTCTCTTGAAGGAAATGAATGATCCGCGGTGGCAGGAGTTTGAGAAGATGGATTTGGGCAGTGGCAAGTGAAGCGTCTTAAAAACTGTTGTTGTGGCAACGTCATAAGAATGGAGCAGGAAAGGACGGCAACCATGAGTGGAAAAGGCAGATTCGGGTGGGCGACGCTAGCTCTCACAGGTTTGCTGACGGCGGCCGGCGGTGCGGGGAACCTCTATGCCCAGGCGGCGCCTGCTGCCGGCGGCGAGGCGGGCGGTGCCGAAGCGGCGGCCCCCGCAGTGCAAGGGGCGACGTTCTATCAGGTCGTCTTTGGGTGCGGCGTGGCGAATCTGGTCTGTTGGATCATGATTTTCGCCTGCTCGTTCGCGGCGGTGTGGTTCCTGATCGACTGCATTCTGGCCATCCGGCGTGACAAATTGATCCCGCCGCAACTGGTCGAGGGTGTGCGCGAGGCCCTGTCGCACGGCGACTTGGGCGCGGCGTTGGAAGCCTGTGAAGTGAACCCCAGCCCCCTGGCCCGCATCCTCATGGGCGGGTTCGCCAATGTTTCGGAAGGATACGAGGTCATCCAGGAAGCGGTGGGGTCGTGCGCGGGGATGGAGACCGAGAAGTTGATGCAGCGCGTGAACTACTTGAACCTGTGCGGCCAGATCGCGCCGATGCTGGGGCTGCTGGGCACGGTCGTAGGCATGGTGCTGGCGTTTGCCACACTGGCCTCCGCCACCGGCGCCGCCAAATCGCAGCTGCTGGCGGTTGCCATTTCGACGGCGTTGTATACCACGGTATTCGGCCTGATGATTGCGGTGCCGTGCCTGCTGGGCTACACACTGCTGAAGAATTACGCCGTGCGGCTGATCCTGGAGAGCGAGGCCACCGTTCTGGACCTGATCAAGGTATTGCGGAACGCCGAGGTCGAGCAGGAGGAGTAGTGCTTCGGACCCTCGGAGGGTAACCATGGCCAAGATCAGACAAACAGAATCGCTTCAGACGCCAGTTTCCGCCTTGATTGACGTCGTATTCCAGTTGATCATCTTCTTTGTTGTCACCGCGGCCCAAGACAAGGACATCATGGATGAAACCATCCGTCTTGCCCAGTCGAAGAACAGCCCGGCGGTCGAGAAGCGTGATCCGCGCACGGTGATCATCAATGTGCGTCCGAACGGACAGGTGAACATCCAGTTGATTCCCCTGACGTCGCAGCAGTTGCAGCAGATCCTGATGGCGAGTGTTGCGAAGTACGGCAATGACATTCCCGTTGTGATCCGCAGTGACGCAACCACGTTATTCAACGAAGTTGATCGTGTCTTGCAGACGATTGGCAAGGCGGGTCTGTATCGAGTGCGAATATCCGCGGAAGCGGTGCAGTGACATTGCACCCCGGCGTCTGGCAGAGGCACTTGGGACTGCGGCACGGCAGGTGAGTGCGTGACGGGGTGTGACGAGCTTTCCATCCATGGAGACACGACATGGGCAGGATCAAGGAAGTTGAAGCACTGGAATGTCCGATGTCGGCGATGATCGACGTGGTGTTCCAGCTTCTGATCTACTTCATCATCACGCAGAAGGACGAGACCCCGGAAGCGCACTTGGCGGTCAACCTGCCGTCGCCCGACAAGGACGCCGTTCAGCCGCAGAAGAAGCCGCAACTGCTGGAGATCGAAGTGCATCCCGGACAGGTCCTGTTGCAGGGGGTGCCGCGATCGGTGGACATGATTCAGGACACGCTGGCGTACTTGGCGAAGTTGGACCCTGACCAGACGGTGATCATCAAGACGAACGTCATGGCGAAGACCTCCGAACTGGTCGCGATTCTCGACCTGTGCAAGGGCGTCGGCTTCAAGAAGTTGAACATCATGACGTTGAAGTAAGGGACGCGTTGGCAGTACGGTTTCTTGGGGGATGCAGGCTGACACGTCCTGGCTGGGTGCCCCCGGCTCCTCTCCGAAGCAGCCATCTTCCTATCCTGTCGCTTCCTGCCTAAAGCGGTCTATCCTTCGTTCGCAACCACGAGACAACGGACAGGGTCACCACGAAGGACGCGAAGGGCGCGAAGAAGGCGGAAGACGACGGGAACGAGGATGGCTGAGGCCGGTGCCGATTGGGCCAGGGGCAATGCGACGTCCGCAATCCAGCCTGGCTGCATTTCACCTTCGTGAACTTCGTGCGCTTCGTGGTGACCCATAGAACGGAAATGCGAACGAAGGCGCTTCTGCCGACTCGCGAGTACGCTCGCGGCAGAGCCCAGCGTTCTGAGGGCCTTTGGCAAAGCGCCAAAGGGCGGCTGTTCCAGCAGAAACAAAGCCGAAACGCAGGTTCAAACTAAGCGTATTGAGCCCCTGGGGCGTTGCCGCTCAGAAGGGGTGAGGAGGAGGCCCAATGAGTGCTCAAGTGATCGATGGCGTGCGGATAGCCGAGGAAGTTCGACGTGAACTGCGTGAGCAGGTCGGGGCATTGCGGGCCAAGGGGATTGTCCCTGGTCTTGGAGTGGTCCTGGTGGGAGAGGACCCGGCGTCCCGTTCCTACGTGACCGCGAAAGAGAAGGCTTGTGCCGAACTGGGCATTCATTCGGACGACAACCGTCTGCCGGCGACCACGTCCAAGGAGGAACTGCGGCGGCTGATCCACAAGATGAACGGTGACCCGCGGATCAGCGGCATCCTGGTGCAACTGCCGCTGCCTCGGCATCTGGACGAGTCCGAGATCCTGTTCGATATCGACCCCGCGAAGGACGTGGATGGGTTCCACCCCGTGAGCGTGGGGCGGATGATGTTGGGGCAGGAGACCTTTCTCCCGTGTACTCCGCACGGGGTTATCGTCATGCTGCGTCGCAGCGGTGTGAAGGTGTCCGGGGCCGAGGTGGTGGTTGTCGGGCGCAGTAACATCGTGGGCAAGCCGTTGGCCAACCTGCTGTTACAGAAGTCAGAACTTGGAAATGCCACGGTCACGGTCTGTCACACGGGAACCCGTGACCTGGCGGTTCACACCCGTCGTGCAGACATTGTGATTGCGGCCGCGGGCCGCCCCCGTACGATCACGGCGGATATGATCCGGGACGGGGCGGTGGTGATCGATGTGGGGGTGAACCGGGTGCCGGACGCGTCGAAGAAGTCCGGCTTCCGCCTTGTGGGGGATGTGGATTTTGACGCGGTCAGTCAGAAGGCGAGCCTGATCACGCCGGTCCCGGGGGGCGTGGGGCCGATGACGATCACGATGCTGCTCCTCAATACGGTCGAAGCGGCGCGGCGGCAGGCCGGCAGGGCGACGGCATAGTCCGTTGCGCACGGGTCGCTTTTCGCGCTGTGGGTGGCAGAACGCCCCAGCGGGATCATGCTCTGGTCGGCGCGCGAGCGGGGCGATCTCCCCTGTTGCTTTCCCTGAAAAGAAAAACGACCTGTGCAAGCACGTCCCCATGGAGAAATGGGCCTCCGCGTGGAGGCCGGGATATGCTCGCTTGTAGTGGGCTCGTAGCGCGCGGAACGAAGTGGAGCGCCAAGAGCCCATCCGGCGCGTGACGTTGGCAGCGGGGATGGTGTCTTGCCCGGCGGACTGCCGCCGGGACTGCGACACCACTACGAACGGTGCCACGATGCCTGGCGACGCGAGGCCGAATGTGCTTGCACAGGTCGAAGAAAAAGATAAGCCCGGCTGGCGGCAACGCGTCAGCCGGGCTTGGTGTATCAGGACCAGATTCTGCCGCTACTTCTTGAGCAGCTCGGTGAGCTTATCCACCGCGGAGGCGGCGTCTGCGGCATACCCATCCGCACCAATCTCATCCGAGAAGTTCTGGGTCAGCGGCGCGCCACCGACCATGATCTTGCAGGAGTTGCGGATCCCAGCTTCCTTGAAGGCATCGACGGTGGTCTTCATGGACGTCATAGTGGTGGTCAGCAGGGCGCTCATGCCGATGGCATCAGCCTTGTTGTCCTTAACCGCCGCGACGAACTTCTCGGGATCGACGTTAACGCCGAGATCGACCACTTTGTAGCCTGCGCCTTCGAGCATCATGCAGACGAGGTTCTTGCCGATGTCGTGAAGGTCGCCCTTCACGGTGCCGCAGCACACGATGCCTTTGGCCTTGACTCCAGCCGCCACGAGAAGGGGTTTCAACAGTGACATGCCGGCGTTCATGGCGCGGGCCGCGATCAGGACCTCGGGGACATAGACTTCGTTCCGCTTGAACCTCTCGCCGATGACGCTCATGCCGGCGACCAGGCCCTTGTCCAGAATGTCACCCGGCGGGATCTTGGCATCAATCGCCTTCTGGGTGAGTTCCTTGACCTGCGGAGCCTTGCCCTTGATGAGATTCTCAGCCAGTTGGTTCAGGATTTCCTGAGACATTTCAATCCCTCCTGCTTGCTTGCACTTATGTCCACTCCGGTCACGGCACGGGGTGCAATGACGCCCCTAAAATGGTACGGGCCGATGGTAAATTCCACCTTGTCTCGGGCGGTTTTCGGGCAGATTCTGCTGTTTTTCTGGTAATCCTGTACGATTTAGCGGTCAACGGTCGTTGTGTGACGATGATGATTCCGCCCCACTCGAACCGACAATCGGACTTGACCGGCGACACGCGCAACGGTAATCGTAATCGCGCTCGTAATCCCGCTCGATGGTTCGGTGCCGAGTCGATGGGCCACGGAATCCGGAACGATTACGAGCGGGATTACGACCAGAGACAGATGGGGAACCAGAACGAGGTGGCTCCTGCCGACTCGCGAGTACGCTCGCGGCAGAGCCCGGCGTTGTGTGGGGAGGTATGATGCAAGAAGGCCAGACGACGGACCCCGTCGTCTGGCCTTCAGGTTAGGAGAGGCTGGCTGGCGGCCGGATCACTTGCCAACGGCAGCGCGGATCGCGGCAAGCTGCCCGTTGCTGCCGAGTTTTCCGTTCTTGTGGCTGATGAACTTGGCGTACTCGGCCATGAAGACCTTGCCCGGGTCGCGAAGGTCGAACTTCTCCGGCTTGTCGCGGAAGAACTCACGATGCACGCGGGTCCAGACAAGGCGTCCGTCGGTGTCGATGTTGACTTTGGTCACGCCGAGTTTGGCGGCCTTGGCAAACTGGTTTTCATCGACGCCCTTGGCGCCCTTGAGCGAGCCGCCGGCGGCATTGATGCGGGCCACCTCGTCCTGCGGCACGGAACTGGACCCGTGCATGACGAGGGGGAAGCCGGGAAGCAGCTTCTGGATTCCCTCGAGGATTTCGAAATGGATTCCCTGTGATCCGGTGAACTTGTAGGCGCCGTGGCTGGTGCCGATGGCGCAGGCCAGGCAGTCACAGCCGGAGCGTTTGACGAACTCGACGGCCTGGTCCGGGTTGGTCAAATGCGCCTTGTCTTCGCTGACGCTCACGTGTTCCTCGACGCCGCCAAGCTGGCCCAGTTCTGCCTCCACGGAGATGCCTTTGGCGTGGGCCGCATCGGCGATGCGCCGGGTGATCTCGATATTCTTGTCGAGAGATTCGTGACTGGCGTCGATCATCACGGAACTGTAGACCCCGCTCTTGATGCAGTCCATGCAGGTATCCTCGTCGCCATGGTCGAGGTGTACGGCGAAGATGGCATCCGGGAAGACATCGTTGGCGGCGAGCAGAAGTGCTTCCAGCATTTTCTTGTGGGTGTAGCTCCTGGCGCCTTTGCTGATTTGGATGATAAACGGCGCCTGGCTGTCCACGCAGCCGCGGAACAGGCCCATGCACTGCTCGAGGTTGTTGATGTTGTACGCACCGACGGCAAATTTGCCATACGCCACTTTGAAGAGGTCTTTGGTTGGGACGATCATGTTCGGGTTTCCTTAAGCTTCAGAGGGGCAACTGTCGACTCACAATGAGGCACAAAAACTTCACCGGACCGGTTTGTCTCTGATCCGCAGGTCGTATACTATATACATCTGCGGCGTGTTGTCACGTCTGACAGCGGGTGAAAGACGAGGGATTACAGACTGGGAAGCAGCGAACGTGCGCTTTCAGTGTCCACACTGCAAAGGCCTGGTGGCCATCGACGACAGCGACATCGGCATGGCCGTTGCCTGCGGGCACTGCGGCAATGCGGTGGCGGCGCCAATTTCCCGCTTCTCGCCGGGTGCGGTCATCGGGGACTGTGTGATCATCAAAGAGTTGGGCGAAGGCGGGATGGGTATGGTTTACCTTGCCCACCAGATCTCGCTGGACCGCCCGGCCGCCCTGAAGGTGCTGCACTCCCAGTTCTCCGAGGACCGGCTCTACATCGGGGATTTCATCAAGGAGGCGCGTTCGGCGGCGCGGCTCAACCACCCCAATATTGTGCAGGCCTATGCGGTGGGGGAGGACGAGGGCGTCTACTACTTTGCGATGGAGTTCGTGGAGGGCAGCACGCTGAAGGACGTGCTGACCCACGGCGGCCGGATCGTGGTCGAACGGGCCCTGCAGATCGGAATGGAGATGGCCAAGGCTCTGGACTTCGCCTGGACCAACCAGCGCCTGGTGCATCGGGACATCAAACCGGACAACATCATCCTGACCGGGGCCGGGGGCGTGAAGCTGGCAGACCTGGGTCTGGCGCGCATCGCCGGTGACGTCCGCGAGGAGAGTGCGGAGGAGCTGTTCGGCACGCCGCAATACATTTCGCCCGAGCAGTTGCTGGGCAAACCCGGCAACAACCGCAGCGACATCTACAGTCTGGGGGCGACCCTATACCATGCCGTGACGGGGCAGTTCCCCTTTAACGGCGATACGGCCACGGACATTGCGCGGGCGCACCTGATGGAGCAACTGACGCCGCCCAGCAAGGCGGTGCCGTCGATTCCCAAGGACGTGTCGCAGGTGATTGAGGCCATGCTGGCCAAGCGTCCCCAGCACCGTTACGCTGACGCCGCGGAACTGACCCAGGACCTTGAACGGCTGATGCGCGGCGAGAAACCGTTGCGCCAGGTGATGCCTGGTTCGCAAACGCCGATCGACCTGTTCGGCGAGGAGGAGAAGGAGTCATCCCCCGCCGCCGAGTTGTCCGTGGACAAGACGATCGTGGCGCCGCAGTTGGCGTCTGAACTGCGGGAGGCCAAGGCGGCGGCCAAGGCGACCCGAGCGCCCGGGGCGCCAGCGGCCGCGGCGGCGAAGGGAACGGAAGCTCCGGAATCCAAGCTGAAGGGTGCCAAGGCCCGGCCAGCCACAAAGTTCTCGGTTTCGGGCGATATGAAGCGGCCGGCGAGCGGCGTGTTCAGCAAGCCAGCGACCCAGACTGGCCTGAGTCCGACCGCGACCGGCGCGAAGAGGGGGGCGGATCCGCGGAAGACAGGGACCGGCCTGCGCGCGCCCACAGGGGTTGTGACACGGGGCACACCTCCTGCGCCGGCAAAGGGCAAGAACAAGGGCTTGCTCGTCGGGTTGGTTGTCGCGGCCGTTGTGCTTGTGGTGATTGTGATTGCGGTGGCGGCGGTCCTGTTGAAGGGTGGCGACAAGAAACCGACCCCCCCGACGGCAGACCCAGCGAGTGCCCCGCAAGGAGATTCGCTGGCTGAAGTGATGAAGATGGTCAAGGAAGAGAAACCCGCCGACGCCATTCTGCGGAAGATCAAGACGTTGCAGGTTGGGATCAAGGACCCAGCCAAGGCGAAAGAGTTGGAGGCACTTGCGGGGTCCGTTCTGGAGATCGAGATCCGAACGCTGCGGGACGTGGTGCACAAGAAGGAGTTGGCCGAATGGGAGCGCCGCTCGGAGAAGCTGGCGATTGAGTACGAGCGGTGGAAGGTGGAGGAACTGCAGAGGGAGAAGGACGCCGAAGCACAGGCCAAGAAAGCCCGGGAGGAGGCGCAGAAGGAGGCGCAGAAGCAGGAGTTCATCGCGCAGATGGGGAAGGAGCAGGAGAGGACCCGCTGGGAAGCGGTGGAACTGTGCCGCAAGGACGATTACGTCCAGGCAAAGTTACTGTTCGCGCCCATGGCGGCGAGCAACGCCCCGAGCTTTCCGGACCTGACGAATGAATACCGAACGTGGGCCGGGGACAAGATCAAGTGTATCGAGTGTGCGCAGAAGGTTTACGACGGGATTCGAAGTTCGAAGGACAAGCTGAAGGACGAGAAGTTCAAGGTTCCCAACAAGGCGGGCACGCCGCGTGTCGAGTACATCGGGATGCGGGATATCACCGTGGTCTTCGTCGAGTTCGAATACGTCAACAACCAGAAGATGACCAAGGTGAAGGAGCGGCTGAAGGTCCCGCTGGACCAGGTGTCTTCCCCGCAGTTGTGGTTGCTGTACGGCAAGCTCTGCGAAGTGGAAGGTGTAGCGGCGGCGGACCGGGACTTCCAGTTTGGCGGTTATTTGGTGGCGCGGGGTGAATACCTGAAGACAGGCAAAGACAAGCTCGTTGCCAGCGGCAAGGACGAGGAGATCAAGGGGATGCTGGCCGAGATCGAGCTCATGAGCGCCAGTCCAAACGCGCGAGATGCCGGGAAATAGCTTGAGCAGGCTGGCCCGAGTTGTGGCTTGTCCGTAGCGGTAACGAAAAAGCGGTGCGTAGACGACGGGGGTAAGCAGCAGAAAAGCGCCTCCTGAACGTCGGGCAATGCGGATCGTACACTTCTCTGATATTCACATCGGGCGTTGGCCGTCGGGCACTTCTTTTCTCTTCGACAAGAGGGTCCTGGGGCTGACGAACTACTTCCTGCGCCGCCGGCTTGGCTTCCAGTCCGCTCTTCTGGCCCCGGCGGTGTCGACGATCCGGGCACTGAACCCCGACTGGATGGTGTGCACGGGGGACATCACGACCGTCGGTTCTCCAGAGGAATTCCAGGCGGTACGGGACGCCTTGGCGCCACTGATGGCCGACGGTTTGGGGCAACGTCTCATTCTGGTTCCGGGAAATCACGACGTCTATGTTCGGAACCGTGCCTGCCGTGCTGCGCTTGAGGACTGCTTTGCAGGCTGCAACGCCAGCCGCTGGACGTTGGCGGAACTGCCGCAACGGGTCCAGGCCTCGCACCTCTCCCTTTGGGTTGTGGACGAGTGCTGCTGCACCAACTGGTTGCTGTCTTCCGGACGCGTTTCCGCGGTGACCGCCGGGCAACTCGAGGATTGGCTTGAGGCACCCCGCGTCGCAGGGGAGAAGCGGATCTTGATCGGGCACTTTCCCTTACGGGATCCGGCTGGCGTGCCGCTGGGCTGGCGGCGGCGCTTGGTGGGTGCCGACCGCTTGGCGGCGGCGTTGAGGGACGGGCGGCTGGACGTGTCACTGTGTGGGCACGAACACCGGCCGTTTGTCCGCCGCGAACCCTCCGGTTCCATGGAAGTCTGCGCCGGTGCCCTTCTGGTGTGGGGGAAGATCAATGTCCTCGACTACTGTGAGGCGTCGGGGCGTTTGACCCAAACCTGGGTCGACGTGCCTTGGGGCGCTTTTCCCGCGCCGGCCCTGCCTCTGCCTGCGCCTTCCTGAGGGGGGGGCGCAGGCGGCCCCAAACGCGTGCGGCAGCTTGATCTGAACCATTCTGGCACTACATTACTTTCCCCCGCGACGCCTCAACGGGGGAGGTGGCAACAAGGGGGTATGGACGGTGTGATTTGGCACGGCCGGACCCCGGTCGCGGGAGCTGGCAAGGAGTCCGCAGACCATGACGAGCGCGAAGGACAAGGGTGTGTTCTCGGGCCTGATGCCGCAGCCCCGGGTGATTCGACTCCTTGGGGGCACCACGGAGCTGTCCGAGGACGTTCGGCTGGTGACCAGCAATGTGCTGCCTCTGCAGCGGAAGGCGATGCGCGGGATCCTGACGGTGGCCAACGTCCGAGTGGTCGCCAACAAGAAGAAGTTTGTCATCGAGGTCCGGGTTGAGGACCCCGCGAGCATGAAGATGTCGGACGTGCCTGAGGCCGCCCGCGAGGACTACTACGAGCTGGAGCTTTGTGACAGCCGTGTGCTGGTTCGCACGGCCAGCCAAGCGGGGGCGCTTTGGGGCGTGCAGACGCTGGTCGGGCTGTATCGCGAAGCCGGCGGCAACGGACGGGTCCCCAACGTGCTGGTCCGGGACTGGCCCGAAATGCCGGTGCGCGGCATTTTCGTGGAGAACAAGTGGGGTCCGGACCGGATGAAGCTGGCGGACTGGCACACGGTCATGGACCGGTTGGCAGCGCTGAAGATGAACTGCCTCGGAGTGGGTCTGTACGGGTGCTGGGGCAGTTGCCGATACGAAGGTGCGCCCACGGAGTTCCTCATGGTTCCGGTCCCGGATCATCCGGAACTGAAGACCGAGAAGACGCTGCGCTGGTACAGTCCCAAGCAGCAGGACTGGGTGCAGGAGACCTATCTGCCGGCGATGTTTGCGGAGGATTTTCTTGCCGAGCTGGTGACCGGGGGCGAGGAGAGAGGCATCACCGTGGTGCCTTTTGTGAACAGCCTCGGCCACAACACCATGATCCCGAGGCTGTATCCTGCGGTGTCGGCCAAGGCGAAGGACGGTTCGCCCAAGGGCATTGGTTACTGCCTGTCGACTCCCGAGACGCGGCAGTTTATCGAGGCGTTCTACGGCAGCATCATCACGCGGTATTTTCGAACCGGTATCCGGTACTTCCATATCCAGCTCGATGAGGTCTGGCCGGATCATCCCGACCCGGCGGACCCGCATCGGAAGGTTGAGCCGTGGTGTGAGTGCAAGAAGTGCTCGGGGCGGTCCCGCGAGGACAACCTGCGCGACTACATCATCTGGCTGGTGGGCATGCTGGCCGGCAAGGGCGTCGGCAAGGTGGTGATGTGGAACGACCAACTCACGCGCCACATGAAGGTTCTGGACAAGTCCTTTGTCAAGCGCTTGAAGGACGCCGGGCTGCAAGACCGGCTGCTCCTGCACTGGTGGTGGTACGACAACAAGAAACTCGACGCCAGCGTGCACGTGAAACTGGGCAAAGCGCTCGGGCTGAACGGCTGGGTCGCGCCCATGACGTGCTACTTCAATTGGGACCGCCTGGATATCCGCCGCGAGAATGTCGGCCTGATGCTGCGCATGGGGTTGGCGGAAGGCGCCGAAGGCGCGGTCTCGTATGCTGTCCATGATCCGGCTTGGTCGGACCACGAGGCCCTGCTGGCCGACTACGGCTGGACCGGCAACGTCAAGGAGTCGGTCTCGGAGGTGCACGGGAAGTGGATACAGGTGCGGTTCCGCGAACGGGCCGGCGCGTTCAAAGCCGCACAGGCGGCACTGGGGAAGGCCGGGACGGCGTTTCCGGCGCTGCATTCGTGCCACTACTACGCCTACACCTACTGCGGAGAGAAGCCGCCGTTCCCCCGGCCCTACCCGGGCGAGGCCCTGACCGCGCTGGCGGGCATGGATGCGGCAAAGGTGAAGAGCGACTTGCAGAATGCCGCGGCGGCCGCCCATACGGCGGTGCAGGGCTTTTCGGAACTGAGCAAGGCGACGGAACCGGCACTGCCGGCCGACGACCTTGCCTGCGTGCGGAGTTCGCTGGGTGAGGCGGCGCGCATCGAAGGGCTCGCCACGGCTTTCGCGTACCTGTTCACCGCCTGGCAGGGCGTGCAGAAGAAGAAGGTGACGGACGAACTCGTGGCGGGCTGCAAGGAGGCGCGGAAGGCGCTTCTGGAGTCCATGGCTCTTGTGGAGGCCAACAAGCCGGAATGGGTCGCCCCATCCTGCCTGCGGGGCCTCAGTGCGCTGTTGGAGTTCCTCGAACAGCTCAGCCGCGACTTGGCCGAGGCGAAGAAGGGGAAAACCCCGCCGTCCAAGGTCCGGTGGACCGTGGAACATCCGGCGGCGCGGTCCTGACGGGTGCGTCGATCTGAACCGGGCTGCCACGACTCACGAATCGGTGGCGGTCAGGTCTTGACCGTGTGCATGCGAACGCGGTAGTCGGAGAAATGTTGGTCCGCCGTGACCAGCGTCAGGTTCTCGAGCTGGGCCTGCGCAATCAGCATGCGGTCGAATGGATCCTGATGATGGGGTGGTAACGCCCCCGCTCGCAGAGCATGCACCATGGAAATTGGCAGAATCTGGATCGTGTCCTTTGCCAATTCACTGGGGAGCAAGTTCTCCGGAGCCGTGTCCAGTTTCAGCTTGCCGAGCCGGTACTTGACGGCGATTTCCCAAACGCTGGCGGTGGAAAAGAATAGTTCCGTGCCGCCATCTTCCATGAGAGCCCGTGTTTGGGTGTCCAGCCGTTCCGGTTCCAGATACCACCACAGCCAGATGTGGGTGTCGATGAGGTGCCTCACGAATAAAACCCTTTCAGGACCTCATCCGGAAGCGGTGCGTCAAAGTCATCCGCGACGGAGCCCTTGCCCCGGCCTCGGCCGGGAACACGTTTGGTCGTGGGGGGGGCGCAGGGCACGAGGCGGGCGATTTTTTTCCCCGCCCTGGCGATGATAACCTCTTCGCCGCTGGTTACGCTCAGCAACAGGCGACTAAGGTGGGTCTTTGCTTCGTGGACATTAACAACCATGGTGTGCATTCTCCCTGCTGCCTGTTGAATAATATGGACTTAGTCTATGACTTAGTCAATATCATGGCATGCGTTTCGCCGAAGCGTCGCTGCCACTTCCGCCTGAATGGGCGTGTCGATTTAGCCCACGCGGCCCCAAGTCAGCCCGCGAGGACGCGGGCGCTCCAGCTCGGATGCAGCACGAATTATGGAGCGCCCGCGTCCTCGCGGGCTCTGGATTCCATTAAATCGACACGCCCTGAATCGCGGGACTCAGGCGGAGACCTCGGGTAGACGGGGACGCGGGCACTCCAGGGGGGACATGGCGCACGCTGGGAGTGTGATGCTGGCGGCGGCGGAATTCACGGGGAAATCCGCAACTCCACCGGTCCGGCTTGGGCGCAGACCGCGAGTTCCCCCCGTTCCGCATCGAACTGCCACTGTCCGGCCGCCAAGTCGGTCCCATTCACCCGGATCTGTTTCGGAGGCGCTTTCAGCGCGATCCGGAATGACCAGGTGCGGTTTGAGGCCTGGCCGGCGAACGTGCCGCGCGTCGCCCCGACGGCAATCCGCACCCCCGCCTTCTCCGCCATCGCGGTGACCCGGGTGACGGCAAACCGCCCCCGCGCGTGTTCCAGGGATGAGCCGTCGTCTTCGTAGAACTCGAACGCGCTCTCTCGGGCGCCCGGAAACACGTACCATTCCACGTTGTCGACCGGGCGTTCGCCGCGGTAAGCCATCAAGGGCCCGAACGGGATGATGGCGCCTTCGCGCACGAACAGACCGCCCCCGCGGTTCTGCGGCCACGCGATGGTGTGGTCGCATCCCCCGTCGTACACGCGTCCGGTCCAGTAGTCCTTCCACGCGCCGGCGGGGAGGTACACCTCCGGTTTGTAGATGGTGACGAGCAGGTCGCGTCCCAGCAGGTACTCGTGCAGGACGTCGCGGCAGCGGCGGTCGGCCTGGAACTCCAACGGCAGCGGGACCATGAGCGGATAGCCGGTTTGGGTGGCGCGCCAGGCCCACGAGTAGATGTACGGGATCAGGCGCGCCCGGAGCTGGGCGTAGTCGCGGTGCATGTCGCAGAGCTCCTGGCCTTGTACCCACGGCATGCGGAAGTAGTTCCAACTGTTGATCTGGCTCCACGGCAGGAGATAGCCGAAATGGAGACCCTCCTTCTGGGCCACCTCCATGTCGTTGGTGGCCCAACTGTGGGCAACCATGGCCGTATTGAGCATGGCGCCGAGGGTTTCGAGGCGCCCGCCTGTGTCGCCGGTCCACGTTCCCGCCCAGGCCTGGAACCCGGCCCAGCCGGCAGGGGTGAACACGACGGGGCGCCGGCCCGTGTGTGCGGCGAAGCCTTCGTACATCTGGCGCGCGTACAGGAGCGGGTAGAGGTTGTGCATTTCGGCGTCCGGCATGCCGTTGCCCCAGCAGCGGTCCGGGTGGTCGAGGACTTGGTAGGCCCCGTCCTGCTTGAAGAAGTCCGCGCACTGATCCGTGAATTTCTTCAGGTGCTCGAACCAAGCCTGGTCCCGCTTCGTGACGCGGTCGCTGTACATGGGGTGGCTGAAATGCGCGTCCTGTTCGGCTTCCTTGTGGAAGAATGCATCAACCCGGGGATCGCCCTTGCCGCAGTCCGGCTGTCCGACTCGGCGCTCCGCCTCAAAGGACAGATCGTAGTCGCAGCAGAGCCACAGTTCCATGCGGTAACCCATGCGGCGGATGGCATTGAAGAAGTTGTGCGGGCCGGTGCGGCAGTACGAGGGGATCGGGAAGCGCTGCGCGCTCCAGTCCTTGTCCACGGAGCCGTCGTAGTTCTTCTCCATCCATCCCGGTTCCAGGCCGATGACGTCGCACGGGATGTTCTCGCGCCGGAAGTTGATCGCGTCGTTGACGGCTTCGCAGTCGTTGGCCTGGGTGCGGCAGATGTACCAGAGGCCGAACGCCCAGTCCGGGGGTAGCTTGGGTCTGCCGGTCAGTTCTGTGTAGACGTCCAGCAGATCGCGAAACGAATCACCCAGCATCACGTAGTAATCCACGATGCCGCGGCCGTCGCGCCACTCGACATGGTTGGGGTCGGACGAGCACAGATCGAAGACTACGCGGTGTGTGGTATTGACCAGGATGCCGAGGCCGCGGGTGGACATGAAGAACGGGACCGGGATGTACGAGCGGACGTTGCGGACGTGACAGTCGGCCACGTGCCCCCGGTGGAAGAGCCGTTCCCGCGTCTGGTCGCCGAACCCGGTCCAGTCCTCGTCGGCCGTGGCCTTGAAGCGCACGGCGACGCCCGACTCATGATACGTGACGGCGGTCTGCTGAGTTCGCACCGTCCCGCGTGCGTCCGCGACCGCGATGACGGTTCCGTCCGCCGACCAGGATACACGCATCTGGTCGCTGGCCGCGAAGGCCTTGCCGGCGGTCTTGCCGGTGCGCACCCGGACCCGGGCGCCGGCCGGCGGGGCGATGAAGCCGTAGCGGTTCAGGCCCGTGTCCGGGAAGTCCCCCGTGCGGCTGAGCTGGATGCGGGCGACCCGGGGCGAGAGGAAGGTGACGCGGAGGGCGGTGTCCGCCTTCAACTCTTGTTCGACGACAGAGCGGGCCGGTTTCGTCTTGCTCATCGTGTGGCGTCCTTCAATCTGTTATTGTTGCCGGACCCATGGAAGGCCGCGCGTCCTGCACGTCGGACTTGTGTTGTGTCCGGTTTTCCCGTATATAGTGGCGCCGACGCGAATAGCAAGACCGGTGCGAAAAGCCCGGGCCGCGCAGACCGCGCTCCGCTGGTCGACGGCGGCAAGGTTGCGGGGTATATTGTCAGGGCTGTGGTAGAGGGGCAGCAGACCGCCGCGCCGCGCCGAGGCGGCGGCCGCAGCCGCCGTAACCAAGGGAGCCAGGGCGAACTATGGACGAGCAACCGGAAAACGAATTTGTGACACCTCAGGTCGTGGAGCCTGAACCTGAGCCGCAGGCCGAGGCCCAGAAGATGGTGCTGGCCTCGCAGGTTCTTCCGGACCGGCTGTACCTGTTGCCGACGGAGGCCAAGCCGATCTTCCCGGGCCTGCTATTCCCCGTGGTTCAGGCCCCGGGGGCCGAGGCTGACGTGCTGCGTCTGATCGTGGAGCAGGTTCCGGAACGGGTGGTGGGGTTTGTGCTGCCTAAGGAGCAGACGGAGACGGAAGGCGGGGAATCCCTTCAGCGCCAGTTATACCGCATCGGGACGGTGGCGCGGGTTCTCAAAATGCAGACGTCCCCCGAGGGGGCTGTCCAGGTGCTGCTGCAGGGGCTGAAGCGGTTCCAGATTCTGAAGGCCGTTCAGCGGGACAACAAGCTGATGGCTCAGGTTGTCTATCTCGAGGACGTCCGCGTGGAGGGGGATGACGTCAAGGCCTTGTGCCTGGCGATCATGAACACCATGCGGGACCTGATCAAGCACAACCCGCTGTTTTCCGAAGAGATCCGGATGTTCCTGACCCGCGCGGACTGGAGCGATGCGGGTCGTTTGGCGGACTTCGCGGTAACCATGACCTCGTCGACGCGCGAAGAGCTCCAGGACGTGCTCGAGTGCCTGGACGTGAAGACGCGGCTGGAGAAGGTCCTGTTCCTGATGCGCAAGGAGCTGGACATCAACCAGCTCAAGGAGAAGATCACGCACCAGATTGAGGAGAAGATCTCCAAGCAGCAGCGCGAATTTTTCCTGCGCGAACAGATGAAGGCGATCAAGCAGGAGCTCGGGCTGGAGAAGGACGAGAAGACCGAAGAGCTGGAGAAGTATCAGGCCCGACTGAAGGAACTGGTGTTGCCGGACGAGGCGAAGGCCCGCATCGAAGAGGAGCTTGACAAACTCAAGCTGCTGCCAACGCAATCGCCGGAGTTCGGGGTGTCGCGCAATTATCTCGACTGGCTGACCGGGCTGCCCTGGGGCAAGTACTCGGAGGACCAACTGGACGTCCCGGCGGCCCGGAAGGTTCTGGACCGCGACCATTACGGACTGGATGACGTGAAGGCGCGGATCCTGGAGTTCATCGGGGTGGCGAAGTTGCGGGGCTCGATCGAGGGCTCAATCCTGTGCCTGATCGGTCCCCCGGGAGTCGGCAAGACCTCATTGGGGCGGGGCGTGGCCGAGTCGCTGGGCCGGAAGTTCTACCGCTTCTCGTTGGGCGGCATGCGGGACGAAGCAGAGATCAAGGGGCATCGGCGCACCTACATCGGCGCGTTGCCCGGCAAGGTCATGCAGGCGATCAAGACCGTCGGCACGGCCAACCCGGTCATCATGCTGGACGAGATCGACAAGGTGGGGGCCTCGTTCCAGGGCGATCCGGCATCGGCGTTGCTCGAGGTCCTTGACCCGGAACAGAACGTGGCGTTCCGAGACCATTATCTCGACGTGCCGTTCGATCTCTCGAAAGTCCTTTTCATCGCGACGGCCAATGTGCCGGACACCATTCCGGGGCCGCTGCTGGACCGTATGGAGGTGATCCGCCTCTCCGGGTACATCACACAGGAGAAGATCTCGATCGCGCAGCGGCACTTAATCCCCAAGCTGCTGCCGCGCAACGGGCTCACGGTTGAACAGATTGCCTTCAACGTCCCCGCGTTGCGCAGCATGGTCAACGGCTACGCGCGGGAGGCGGGTGTGCGCGCTCTGGAGAAGTCCATTGGCGGGTGCATGCGTAAGGTGGCGATGTCCCGGGCGGAGGGAAGAGAGAAGCGCCGGGTTCTGGTTAACCCTGCCAAGGTCGAGAAGTTGCTCGGCAAGCCGGTGTTTACCGACGACCCGTTGATGAAACGGGTCAAACCGGGCGTCGTCATGGGCTTGGCGTGGACGCCGCTGGGCGGCACCACGCTGTACGTCGAGGCCATGGCGGTCCCCTCCGAGAATCGCGCCATCAAGCTGACGGGCCAGCTGGGCGAGGTCATGGTCGAGTCCTCGCATATCGCCTACTCTCTGGTCAGTTCCAGCACGCGCCGGTTCGGCATCCGGGAGGACTTCTTTGAGAAGAGGACTATCCATATCCATGTGCCCGCGGGAGCGACGAAGAAAGACGGGCCGTCGGCGGGCGTGACCATGGCCACCGCACTGATCTCCCTGGCCTTGAACAGAAAGGTGCCGCCGCACGTGGCCATGACCGGGGAGTTGACCCTCACCGGGCGGGTGCTGCCGGTCGGGGGCATCAAGGAGAAGATGATCGCAGCGACGCGGTCCAAAGTCCGGCGCGTGATCCTGCCCCACGAGAATCTAAAAGATTTCGAAGAAATCCCCGAGAAGGTGCGGCGCGGCATCAAGCCGTACTACGTCTCGGACTACCAAGAGGTCTTCGAGCTGGTCTTCGGTGGCGGGCTGCGGTGAACGCGGGCAGTACCCCGAGTGCCTTTCCGCGCCGGTTCTTGCGAGCGGTTTCTTTTCCGACCTGTGCGGGAAGATCCTGAGAGAGAAAATGCCCCACCATGGACGCCAGGGCGCACCTGTTCGTAGTGGGCTCGCAGTGCGCGGAACGAAGTGGAGCGCCAAGAGCCCATCTGGGGCATGGTTCAAGGGTTCACGGTTGGTCGAATCTGCGCTTACATCCGATAACCTGATAACCTTGAACCCCTGAACCGTGAACCATGGACGCCAGGGCGTACCTGTTCGTAGTGGGCTCGCAGTGCGCGGAACGAAGTGGAGCGCCAAGAGCCCATCTGGCGTGTTGCGGCGGTGCGGTGTGGGGATGGTGTCTTGCCCGGCGGACAACCGCCGGGACTGCGACACCACTACGAACGATGCCGTGGCCGGATCTACCCGCACAGGTCGTTCTTTTCCCCTTGTGTTCTGCTGTATTCCGCGGTATAGTTACTTCAGGTAACGTTACGGTAAATCAACGCCCCGGCCGCATAAGCGACGGGGCGGAGCGTGGTTAGCCTCGGCCCTCACCCAGTCGCCCCAATGCCTGACAACATCTACCTGAGTCTCACCCGCCAGTTCAACGCTGGCCGTGTCCGTGCGGTCGTCTGTTCGGGGCAGGCTGCCGTCCTGCACCGGGTCGCCATTATGAGCAAGGACGGCGACTGGATTCTGCGCGAGGACGAGGAAGCCCTGTCTCATGTGCTTGGGGTCTTGACCAAGCACGGCGCGCGCTATCGTTTCGGTGCGCCCCTTGACCGCCGCTGGTTGGCGGGCGGGTGGAGTGCGCATTTCGAATTCCACGCGGGGCCGCTGCGTGTGCGGACGGATTTCTTCACCCGCCCCCCTCGGCTGACTCCGGCCGATCTCGAGCGGCTCTGGGCCGGAGCAGAGCAAGCCGACATTCCGGTTGTCGGGTTGGTGGAGTTGGCGGAGCAGAAGAAGACCAATCGCGAGAAGGATTACGCGGTCATTGGCGAGTTGAGCCGGCGCATGACGGACCCACGCGACCAGTTGCGGTATTCGCGAAGCGCGCGTGACTTGATCGAGCTCAGCCGCCGGTATCCGGACTTGGTGCAGGCGTTACTGCCGGCGCGACCGTTGCTCGGCCTGATGGGTGCGGGGATCGAGCCATTGGAGGTCGCTCTGGATGCCGAGCGGCGCCAGGCGATGCACAGGAACGAGGACCGCCTCGCCGTCTTTACCCGGGCCGCGTCGGCCTGGGCCAGCGCCTGGCCGACCGTGGAGAGGCAGATCGGCGGCCAGTCGTTGCGCGACGCCCATGTGACCGTCATTCGCCACGCGGAGCAGTTGTTGCCTTTTGCCCCATGACAACGCCTCTCTACGACGGCCGCGATGAGTTCCTGAGCGAAGAGGACCTGGATCTTCGCAGCCTGACGCAGGATGAGTTGGTGGCTGCCTGGAACTTGTGGCTGGAGCAGGCCCAGATCACCAACGACCTGGACGCGCACGAGTACGCGCATGGGGTTTTTGTCCGCGTCCCCGCCTCCTGCGGCCTACCTGAGTAGGTGCCATGCCCCAACTCGACAAACACGCGCTGTACGAGCTCGACATTCTCGAGCACGTCGAAAAGGACAGTCGGCTGAACAACCGGCTGGTGGCGCAGAAGCTGGGGGTCAGCATCAAGCTCGCCCATGAGATTCTTAAGCGCATGGTCCACAAGGGGTTGCTGCACGTGAAGGTGGTGCATTCGCGGCGATGGGACTATTTCCTCACGCCGACGGGACTCACGGCGAAAGCGCGGTTGACCCTGGAGTTTCTCGATTTTTCGATGCATTTCTACCGCGAAGCCCGACGCCGCAGTTCGCAGGTGTGCCGGGACCTGGCGGAGTCGGGTGTACAGGAGGTCGCGTTTCTGGGCTCGGGGGACCTGGCGGAGATTGCCTACCTCGGGATTCAGCAGTGGGGCTTGAGGTTGGCGGCGGTCTACGACGAGCATGCCGACGGGAAGAGGCGGTTTATGAACATCGTGGTGCGCCCGCTGGCCGCTGTGTCCGAGGCTGCCGGCGGGGCCATTATCATCTGCGCGTATGACGCGACCATGCCGATGCGCAAGGGTTACCTGCCGGAAGGGCTTGAGAGGAGCCCCGGAATGCGCTGGGTCTTCGAGTAGGGCGGGCGGAGCGTCGAGGAGCCTGAGGTGGCGTCAAGACCACGAAGAATGCGACGTGTGCAATAAACGGAACACGGGCACGACACCTTCTGACCGTACCGCGGGCGGCCCCCCGCCCGTGTCTCGGCACGTGGGCAGCACAAGGTTCGGGTGGCGGCCGGAGGGCCGCCCGCGGTACAGTATCTCAGACGAGCCGATCTCGCTCCCCTTGTTGCGCAGGTCGAAAGAATGAAACCCAAGTGTCTCACTGGCGTGTACGTGGCAGTGCTGGATCTGCTCAGATCCTCGACGCTCCTGACCCGCGTGATCTACGGGGTGCGAGTAGAACGGAAGATCCTGTCCCTCAACTGGGATCTCACGACGATCGTCCTCAAGAAGGCGATTGACACCGAATTCGGCGCGGCGGCAAGGGATGTCCTTGACATGGGATGCGGGCACCTTGCCATCCTGGGGCAATACATCAAGAAAAGGCATCCCGAGAGTCGAGTGACGAGCGTTGACATCTACCAGGAGCTCCTGGACAACGCAGCGCTCAACGCGCGGGAAAACGCTGTGGCCATTTCGTTCGTGCGCAGCGACCTCTACGAGAATGTCAAGGGTCCGTACAATTGCATCGTGTTCAACCCTCCGTACATACCCGTCGACTCCAAGCCCCTGCCTTATCCGAAGACGGGCTATTCGGGGCCGGACGGCACCGAAACCATGCGTGCCTTTCTCGGGCAGTCCAAGCCCTACCTTGCGCCGGGGGGCATGATCCTGCTTGGGGTCAACTGCTTCTATGTGCCGTACGAGAAGGTCCTCGCGATCATTGACGAATACGGGTACGTGGTCAGGAATGTCGTGTCGCGACGTTTCAACACCTCGAAGGCCTTTGTCATTCAGCCGAACGGCTGAAGGAAAGGCATGGTTCAAAGGTTCACCGTTCCGGGGTTCACGGTTGGTCGAATCCGTGCTTGCATTCGAAGTGACTACGCAGGTGGATGGGCTGAAGGGGCTTAGGCTGAAGGAAGAATCAGGCGGAGTCGTACGAAACTCGACGCGTTCTACCCGGATGACGGCTGCGGGTGGGTTCGATTCGGACCGTCAAGGCGCTCCACCTTCAGCCTAACAGCCTTCAGCCTGAGCAACCTGAGTAGTTACCATACCGATAGCCCCACAACCTTGAACCTCTGAACCGTGAACCCTGCCGAAGGGAACGCGCATGAATGTCCTGGGGCTCAGTTTCCACTGCTATGACACATCCGCGTGTCTGTTCCAAGACGAGCGGCTGGTTGCCTTTGCCGAAGAGGAACGCTTCACGCGCGTGAAGCATGCCGTGGACGTGTTCCCGGTGAATGCGCTGAAGTACTGCCTGAAGCAGGGCGGGCTTTCCCTCGAAGAAGTGGACGCCATCGCTTTTGGTTTTGACGTCGACAGGCACGACAGCGGTGACATGCGGAAATTCTATGACTCGATGCCCTACGACAAGGACGAAGGGACGAAGGCCTGGGAGCGCCACAATATCGGGCTGTTTTCGGCGGAGAACATGAAGGCGTACCTGCAGTTGAAGCTGCGGAAAGCCGGCCTGACGTGCGCGCTGCCGCCGTTGAAGTGCTACTCGCACCACCTGAGTCACGCTGCGAGTGCCTACTACTGCTCGGGGTTCCAGGAGGCCATTACCATCACCATGGATGGCAGTGGCGACGACAATGCCGCGGTCCTGTGGAAGTGCGGTGGCGACAGGATCGAGGAAGTCAAGGCGATCAAGATTCCCCACTCTCTCGGCTGGCTCTATGCCGCAATCACCGAATATCTGGGTTTCGACGCGAACAGCGGTGAGGGCAAAGTCATGGGCTTGGCGCCCTACGGGGCCGCCGTCCCCGAGGTCGAGGCGGCGTTCGACCAGTTGATACAGATCCGTCGGGGCGAGTACAGCATTGACCCGTACAGCATCTTCTACGGCAAGCACACCTACAACCCGCGCTTCACGGACAAGATGGCGGGGCTGCTGCCCATTCCGCCCAAGCACAGCAAGGCGGACTTGTTTGCGGGCTACCAGAACATCGCGTTCAGTCTGCAGGACCGGCTGGAGAAGGCCGTGATCGAGCTGACCCGCTTTCTGGTGGACAAGACGGGTATCCGGAATTTGTGCCTGGGAGGAGGGGTCGCCCTAAACTGCAAGGCGAACGGCAAGATCTGGGCTCAGTGCGAGTTGGACGGCATTTTCGTCCAGCCGATAAGTTCCGACGCGGGGACCTGCTTGGGGGCGTCGCTCCTGTGTCTGAAGGACCACGGCATTTCACCGCGCATCCCGTTCACCCATGCGTACCTGGGGCCTGAGTACAGCAACGAGGAGATCCAGCGGGCGCTGGACGCGAACAAGCTGACGTACCGGAAGCTCGAGAATGTCCCGCGGGCCGCCGCGGAACTGCTGCGCGACGACAAGATCATCGGCTGGTTCCAGGGGCGCATGGAAGCCGGCCCGCGCGCCCTAGGCGGGCGGAGCATACTGGCAAGTCCGCTCAAAGCCGACATGAAGGACCGGGTGAACGATCAGGTCAAGTTCCGGGACCCGTGGCGTCCTTTCTGTCCGTCCGTGTTGTATGAGAAGGCGGGCGAGTATGTCGAACACATGTGCTTCCATCCGTTCATGATTCTGGCGTTCAAGGTCAGGCAGGAGAGAGTCAAGGATATTCCGGCCGTGGTACATGTGGATGGAACCGCAAGGCCGCAGATGGTGAGACGAGAGGACAACGAACGGTACTACGAGATGATCAAGTGCTTTGGAGAAATGACCGGTGTCCCGGTGGTGCTGAACACCTCGTTCAATGTGAAGGGCGAGCCCATCGTGTGCTCGCCGCTGGACGCGATCCGGTGTTTCTACGGCACGGGACTGGACGCGTTGGTGATGGGTGATTTCCTCTTGACGAAGGGTCACTACTCAGGTTGTTTAGGCTGAAGGCTGTTAGGCTGAAGGTGAAGAGCCTTGACGGTCCGAATCGAGCACACCCGCGGCCACCATCCGGCTTGAACGCATCGAGTTCCGTACGACTCCGCCTTGTTCTTCCTTCAGCCTAAGCCCCTTCAGCCTATCCACCTGAGTAGCTGTGACGAAGGAAGGTTCCCGATGAGAGTCCTGCACTTTGGCGCACACGGCGATGACGAAGTCCTCGGAGTGGGAGGGACTCTGGCCAGGTACGCCGACGAAGGCCACGACGGTTTCGCCGCGATCTTTGTCGGCCGGATGAACCGGCGGCTGGCCGAGACCATTGGGACACGGTACGACGACAATGTGATCGCGCTGAGGAAGCGGCAGAGCCAGGAGGCCGCTGGCATTCTTGGCCTGAAAGAAACGCGGTTTCTCGATTTCGAGGATGAGACGCTGGACGAGGACCTGCTCGGCTGCACACTGGCCACGGAGCGGCTGATCAAGGAGCTGAAGCCGAACGTGGTGTTCATCCACCACCGGGGCGACTCGAACCAGGACCACCGGGGCATGTTCAAAGCCGCGATTGTCGCCTGCCGGCAGTTCGCGGGCACAACCTTGAGCGACATCTATTGCTACGAGACCCTGTCCACCACCGAACAGTCACCGGTTTGCGCCGAGTACGCGTTTCTTCCCAACTACTACGTAAACATCCAGAGCACGCTGGAGCGGAAGCTCGACGCAATGAAATGCTACAAGGATGAGCCCTGCGCGTTCCCACACCCTCGGTCCCTGGAGGGGATCATGGCTCTTGCCAGGGTTCGAGGCATGGCAGTGGGGTTCACCGCCGCGGAGGCCTTTATGACGTATCGGCGAACTTGCGTTTGAGGCGGGGCGGGAACCGGCGGGTGGTTCATGGCCTGGGAAAGGAGAGAGCAGTGGAGCGTCGGGTATGAGCACCGATGAGATCTGCGGACTGGAAGAGAACCAACTATACCGTTTTCTCCGGTCCCTTGGTGTTTGCGCCGCAGACTCGGTGGAGGAGTTCTATCCCAGGGTCCGGGACCGCGCGGATGTGGCTGTTCTGCGCTGCCGGCGTTCGGGGGTGATCTTTCTGTCCCGGACCGACCATCTGGCGCCTTCCCGCCACCTGGCGACCGAGGGGCTTAACTACTGGAACACGAAGACCCGCGAGGAAGCCGTTCTGAGTTGTCTGGCAGATGATCGCCGGCGCGCGTCTTTTCTTATGCCTTGGGTTGCCAACAAGCGGTGGCTTGACTTTGGGACTGGAGTCGGCGGACTGCTCGACTTGCTTGTGGACCATGCCGCGGCAGCCTACGCCGTGGAGCCACAACCGGGCCCCCGAAGAATGCTTCAAGATGCAGGGTATCAGGTCTTCGCGGGGCTTGAGGACGTCACCGTTGAGGCCTTGGATGTGGTGACGATGTTCCATGTTTTGGAGCACCTCGTGGATCCGGTCGGAGTCCTGAAGGCGTTGCGGGTACGGCTGGTGCCGGGCGGCCGCATTGTCGTCGAGCTGCCACACGCCAGGGATTTTCTAGTCACGTTTCTGGACAACGAGGCCTTCAAAGCTTTCACCTTCTGGAGTGAACACACGGTGTTACACACTCGGGAGAGCCTTCGCCTCACGATGGAGGCTGCTGGCTTCACGCACGTGGTGGTGGAAGGGGTGCAACGGTACCCCATCTCCAACCACCTGCACTGGCTGGCGAAGGGCAAGCCGGGGGGGCATCAGTGTTGGGGCATGCTCGACACTCCGGAGATGAATATGGCCTATGCACAGATGCTCAACCGGCTCGACTTCACAGACACGCTGATCGCGATCGGCGAGAAATGAGTGAGCACCGGCACGCCGAGAAGAGTGTTCCGACTTCACGGGCGTGGCGTGATGTGCAGGTGTCCACACTCTCGGCCCGTGGAAGGGGTCGATACCCCTTGCCCGGGGTCGGAGGATGGCGGCGGAGCCCGTCATGGTGTATCGGCGGACTTGGTTTGTAGGCGGTTACAGAAGGAGTTGCCAGCATGAACACAGCGAAACCGGCCGCAGTGTCCCCGAGTGTTGATGGCTGTCGGGCAGGGGCAGGAGCCCCCCCGTATTGCTTCATCATTGCCGAGATTGGCATCAACCACAATGGCGACCTTGGCGTGGCCAAGCGGCTGATCGAGGTGGCCAAGGTTGCTGGTTGTGATGCGGTGAAATTCCAGAAGCGCACCATTGACCGGGTCTACACGAAAGAGTCACTGGACGCGCCCCGGGAAAGTCCCTGGGGGACGACAAACCGGCAGCAGAAAGAACACTTGGAGTTTGGGTTGTCAGAGTACCAGGCGATAGACGTTCACTGCAAGACGCTGGGCATCGAATGGTTCGCCTCAGCCTGGGACCTGGAGAGCCTGGCCTTCCTGGAACGGCTCAACCCCAAGCACCACAAGGTAGCCTCGGCCATGATTGTCGACGAGACCTTCCTCCGCGCCGTGGCGGCTTGCGGAAAGTACACCTTCATTTCCACGGGGCTGTGCACGCTTGAGGATGTCGACCGCGCGGTGGCGATCTTCCGCGAGGCCGGATGCCCGTTCGAGCTGATGCACTGCGTTGGGACCTATCCCATGGACGAGGCCAAAGCCAACCTCCGGGTCATCGACACACTCCGGGAACGATATGGGTGTCCGGTTGGGTACAGCGGACACGAGGCGGGGGGGCTGGCGGTCTCCTGTGCCGCCGCTGCCCTCGGAATCACCTCCCTGGAGCGACATATCACGTTGGACAGGACGATGTATGGGTCCGATCAGGCCGCATCTGTCGAACCGATGGGACTCATGATGCTGGTCGGTGCGGTCCGCAAGATCGCCGCCGCCATGGGCGACGGGGTGAAACGCTACCTGCCGGAGGAGAAGAAGGTCGCCGAAAAGCTGCGACAGCACCTGCCCTTGAAGTCCTGATTCGGGGACGTTGCGGGATCTCAAGAGGAGACGTTCTTGTTGTCGTCCGGAAACGTAAACCCCGAGTCCAGCGGCGGGCAAGCCGGGGCGAGCCGCAAGGCTGAGGGCCCCAGCGTCCTGCGAGACCCCGCCTATCTGGATGTCACCTATTCGACCCAGGTGGCACCTCGCGGCGCTTACCCGGACTGCCTGGGCCGCTGGCTGCTCGATCACGCGTTCCGAAGGCCGGGGCGTCTGCTCGATGTTGGCTGTGGCCGCGGGGATTACCTGGATGTCTTCAGCCGGCTGGGGTTTGCGGTCGCGGGGGTAGACATATCCCCTCGCGCCGCAGAGCTTGCGCCGTCGGCGGAAGTGCGAGTTGCCGATCTCGAGACCGAGCCGATGCCGTTCCCGCCGTCGAGTTTCGATTTCGTCTTCAGCAAATCGGTGGTCGAGCATCTTCGGCAGCCGGGGGGCGTATTCCCGAAGATCCTCGATGTCCTTAAGCCTGGCGGCGTAGCCGTCATCATGACCCCGAGTTGGGAACACAATTCCTGGGGGCCATTCTACATCGACCACACGCATGTGACGCCGTTCACCATTCTGTCGCTTGCGGACCTGTTCCAGACGACCGGCTTCGAAGCGGTGGAGGTGAGTTACTTCCGCCAGTTGCCATTCCTGTGGCGTTTTCGCTTCCTGGCGCCTTTGGTGTGGCTGCTGGCCCGTTTGCCCTTGCCGTACCGGCCGTATCATCCTTCGGCGCCGTGGCCCGATGGGTTCAACAAACTGGTCCGGTTCTCGAAGGAGGTCATGATCCTGGGGATTGCGCGAAAGCCACTGCCGGGTGCGCAGAAGGAGAGTGCATGAGCGGCGCCCAGAACCTGACCGTGGCGATCGTTCCCGCACGAGCCGGGTCGAAGGGCGTTGCAGGCAAGAACATCAGAATTGTCGGTGGCCATCCGGTCATTGCCTACACGATTGCCGCCTGCCGACTGAGCAAAGAGATCGACCGGACCGTCGTGTCTACGGACTCACCCGAGATCGCGGATATCGCACGACGGTACGGCGCTGAAGTGCCGTTCCTGCGTCCCGCAGAACTGGCGCGTGATGACTCGGGGGACATCGACTACGTGCGGCACGCCGTGGACTGGCTCGAGGAGCACGAGGGAAGCATTCCAGAACGGATTGCCCAAATGAGGCCGACGACACCGTTGCGGGATCCGGCGGTGATCGACCAGGGAATATCGTTCTTCAAGGAGCACCCCGATGCCACGTCCATGCGTTCCGGGCACGAGGTGGCCGAACCGCCCGAGAAGATGCTCAGGATCAGAGACGGCTTCTTCGCGGGGCTCTTTCCGGAGGACCCACGCCCCGAGTACTTCAACCTGCCGCGCCAGGTCTTCCCCCCGGCTTACCATCCGAACGGGTACTTGGACATTGTCAGGCCCGAATTCATCCGCCGGACCGGCAAGCTGTACGGTGACAGGATCCTGGCGTTCGTCACGCCGTCTGCCATAGAGATCGACACGGTCGACGACATCGACTACCTCAACTTCCATGTCGGACGGGGTGGGCACAGGCTGCTGTCGTCCCTGGACGAGCAGGCTTCTCTCCGTGCCGTCCGCAGCCATCAGGAGTCTTAAACTTGTCAGCGTCACGTTTTCCCCTAGTCCCTAGCGAGGTGCCCCGCGTAGAAACGAAGCACCGGCGGATTGTCACGGCGATTCCCGTGCCGCAGGCCCTGCCGGTGCTGGAGACGTTGGCGCGCTGCGAATCGGTCGCCATGCACGGGCAGTTGCCGGTGGTCTGGGACACGGCGGAAGGTTTTCAGGTGCGCGATGTGTGGGGGAACCAGTGGATCGACTTCACCTCGACGATCTTCGTGGCCAACGCCGGGCACGCGAACCCAAGGATCGTCGCCGCCCTGCGCCGAGTGCTGGACAAGCCCCTGCTGCATGCCTACAACTACGGGACGGCCATCCGGGCCGAGTACCTTCAGTACCTGATCGACCACACGCCGGCGCAGTTCGAGAAGGCCTGCCTGTTCAGTGCCGGCACCGAGGCGACGGAGGCGGCTCTGCGCCTGATGCGGCTGCACGCCGCGAAGACTGGTAAACGGCGTCCCGGGATCGTGGCCTTGGAAGGCTGCTTCCACGGCGAAACCTTGGGCGCGCGGATGCTAGGCCACAATCCGGCCAAGAAACGCTGGGTCGGGTATCTCGACCCCAATATCCACCACATCCCTTTCCCGTATCCGTGGCGCGAACAGGCCGTGCGGCAGCCGGCAGCCTTTTTCGAGGCCACCATGGCGGAACTGCTGGCGCGGGAGGGGCTGGACCCGCAGGCCGATCTGGCCGGGTTCATGCTAGAAACCTTTCAGGGCTGGGCGGCGGCCTTCTATCCGCCCGATTATGTGCACGCCCTGCACACGTTTGCCCGCCGGCATGGCATGCTGATCACCTTTGACGAAATGCAGGCCGGTTTCGGACGGACCGGCCGGCTCTTCGGTTACATGCACTACGGCATCGAGCCGGACCTGATGTGCTGCGGCAAGGGAGCTTCCTCCAGCGTGCCGCTGTCTCTCATTCTCGGGCCGACTTCCGTCCTGGACCTGCCCGAGCACGGCGACATGTACTCTACGCACTCCGCCAACCCCATGGCCTGCGCCGCGGGCCTGGCCAACCTGCAAGCGCTTCTGGACGACGGGCTGATTGAGAATGCCGCCCGTCTCGGTGCGGTGTTCCACGCGAAACTGGAGGCCTTGCAGGAACGGTACCCTTGCCTCATCTCGCGTGTGTGCGGTAAAGGTCTGATTGCGGCGGTGATCTTCACCGACCCCGCTGGCGCGCCGCTGGCGCCGCTCTGCGACCGGATCGCCGAACTGGCCATGCAGCGTGGACTGCTTGTGGTCCACACGGGGCGTGAGTCGATCAAATTGGCGCCCCCGCTCTGCATTACGGAAGAGGCGTTGACCGAGGGAATAGATGTGTTGGAGTCCTGCGTCCGCGATCTGACCGGAGGCTGACAAGTGGTCCGTGCCGTGCGACACTTTGGGATCGTGGTGCGAGACATGCAGGCCATGCTGCGCTTCTACCGCGACCTTCTCGGTCTGACAGTCCAGCGGGACGCACTGGAGTCTGGCGTGTTTGTCGACACCCTTCTGGGGCTGCCGGGAGTTGAGGTGCGTACAGTCAAGCTGGGTCTTGGCACTTCCGGCGCAGTGGTCGAGCTGCTCGAATTCCGCTCGCATCGCGAGGCGGCCCGGGCGCCGCGATGCATCTACTCGGCGGGTCCGACGCACCTGGCGTTGACGGTGGATGGCCTGGACGCGGTGTACCGCGAACTGTCCACGCGGGGCGTGCGATTCATCTCCCGTCCGCAAACGGCCCCAGACCAGGGCGCGCGCGTCGCTTTCTGCTTCGATCCGGAGGGCACGCCCGTGGAGTTGGTGGAGGTGTTCCCCGCACCATGACGGACACTCCGAAAGGACCAGGTACGTCCAATGCGCCGTTCCACGGCGTAGGCGCTGGCTTGAGTGGGCTGGCCAACATCAACGTCGAGCTCACCAGCAGGTGCAACAAGAACTGCTGGATGTGTGGCCGGCGCAGGATCGAGCGCGAGTATCCGGAACTTGCCTTGCGCTACGGCGACATGGAGTTCGAGTTAGCGGAGAGGATCGCCGGGCAGTTGCCTCCGGGTGTCGTGGTGCAGCTCCACAACAATGGCGAACCGCTGCTATACCCCCGCCTGGGCGAGGCCATCGCCCTGTTCCGGGATCAGATCACCCAGTTCGACACGAATGGCAAACTGCTGCTTGACAAGGCCCATGAGATCATCGGCGTCTTGGATACCATGGCCATATCCGTGATCGAGAATGATCCAGAGTCCGAGGCGCAACTGGCGATCATCGAGGAATTCCTATCGCTGAAGGGGGATCGGAAGCCTTACACGTTGTTACGACTGAACGGCGCCATCGACGAGCGCAAGTATGACAGGCTTGGCCTTGTCTACGCCAGAAGGGCGCTTCACTCGCCGATGGGAAGCTACCAGTACCAGAGAGCCGCCCCCACCGTCCCCGAGGTCGGCATATGTCTGGATTTCCTGCACCATCTGGCGATAAGCGCGGATGGCAGCGTCTCAATCTGCGTGCGATTTGACCCGTTACGGCTTGGCGTTCTCGGAAACGTCAGGGATCGCGCCTTGGCCGAACTGTGGAACGGACCCAAGCGCGCGGAATGGCTTGAGTGCCACAAGCGGGGGCTCCGGAGTCAGGTTCCGCTGTGTTCCTACTGTCACTTCTGGGGAGTCCCCACTTCGTCGGCGGGACGTGAGTTGCCTGGGCAAGACAAAGGCGCCGCAAGTGTCCCATAAAGAGCAACTGGCACCAGTGCTTGCCGCTGACTTCCGAGAAGTGGTCGGCTTCTACCACCATGTCCTTCCGGAGCTTGCAGACTGGCTCAACAACTTCCACGGGATCGACCGGTCGCAGGAGTTCTGGAACGTGCTCCTGGGACCGGCATTGCTCAATTTCTTCTCCATCGTCAAGGGGTACGGCGCGCCGTATGATCTTGCCCGGGACGTATGCCCCAGCAGCGCGACCCCGTTTCCCCCCCCTTTCGATGCCCGGCAGGTCTACGCCAAACTCATCGCGGGTGAGCTCGACCCGTTGCTGGGCAAGGGGGTGGAAGCCAGGATTGATCTTGCATCCGTTTTCGTTGTACCTGGACCTGGCGGGGGCTTGGACGGGCTCTTTTTCGCCCTGAACCGTAACCTGTTCTGTGCCGATTTCTTCATCCCGGCCGCTCTCGCCAGGAAGCTGCGGCTGCGGTTCGGGTCCTTCCCGTTTCTGCGGCTTCCGCCCTCGCCCGGGGTAACGGTCTGTCCCGACGCAGCCGCGCGAGGGCGGCTGGTTGATGCCTTGCTACCGAGCGCGCGGAACGAGTTTGAGGTCGAGGCGACCCGAAAGCTGTACTGGGCGTTCCCGGTCAATCTGCTGGAGCACTTTGCGGCACTGTACGGCTGGAGTGACAGGGCGTCTCGGCGTTTCCGCTGCGTGGTCGTTTCCAACCAGTACCTCTCAGACTCCCGGGTCCTCTTCATCATGGCGTGGATGCGAGAGCGCGGCGGTCTGCTGCTAGGTAGACCCCACGGTTCCACCTATGGGATGATCCCCGACTTCATGTTCGAGTACTGCGAGCGCATGATTTCTGACTACTACCTCACCTGGGGCTGGGTGGATACCGTGCCTGGTAGCCGCGCCAAGTGCGTGCCTCTGCCGGAGCCGCGACTCAGCGTCTTTTACAATACGTACCGGGAGGCAGGCGGCCCGGTACTCTGGGTGGCCAACACATTCTACAGGCAGGTGCTTCTGTTGTCGCCGGGCTTTCCGCTGCCGTGCGAGATGGCCGCCTGGTACAAGTCCAAGGCAGACTTCCTGGATGCTGTCCCGCAGTCGCTTCAGGAGGCTCTGTTCTACCGTCCTCACCCTAGCTATCTTGTGTACGACTGGGATCGCGAGGAGAAGGAGTTCGAGGCCAGGTTCCCAGCGGATCGAGTCGTCAAGGGGAGAGACCTCCGGGAACAGATGAAGTCCAGCAGAATGGTGTTGCTGGACCACCCGGGGACGGCCCTTCAAGAGGCCATGGCCCTGAACACACCGTGTGTCTGCTTCTGGGAACCTGAGCTTTTCGCGTTCCGCAGCGGATTTGCACAGGTGATGGACACTCTTGCGAGCGTTGGGATCTTCCAGCCGTCTCCAGCCCGTCTGGCCACCCACCTGCGCTCGATAGAGGGAAGAGCCTCGGAGTGGTGGAATGCCGCTGAGACCCAGCAGGCCCGGCATGTGTTCATGGAGTCTTTCGCCAGGTCTTCCCAGCACAGCACATATACCTGGCTGAACCTTTTCGACCTCTTCCGGCAGTACCTGGCCGGCAGGATGTCAAGGGAGGAATTGGACCAGCATCTTGCATCTCTGCGATGATGCGGGCCTTCCCGGCTCGATGGATTCCGTCAAAAAACGATTTGTCGCTACGTTCTCGTCAAAGGCCGTAGCGTTTATCGTGGGCCTGGCCACGGCAGGAATCGTGCCGAGGTCGCTGGGCCCCCTCCAGTACGGCAATTACCAGTTTCTCAACAGTACCTTTCTGGAGGTTAAGAACCTGACCGACCTAGGGGTTTCAAGTGCGTTCTTCACGGATGCATGCAAGAACAAACGGACGGGAATCGTGGCCCTGCTGTTTCTGCTGTGGGAGTTGCTGCAGAATGCGGTCATTGTCACAGGTATTGCGGTGTCGGTCTATCTGGGATGGGCGGGTGAGATTTGGCCCCAGCAGGAACCCCGGATCATCTTCTGCGTCGCCGGCGTCTCCATGCTGACCATTCTCGAAGGGAGGTTCCTAAGTCTTGCCGACGCGAAGGCGCTGACCGTCTATGCGCAAGTTGCCAAGACCGTCTGTTACCTGCTGCAAGTCGCGTTGGTGGTCTCGCTGTTCTTGGCGGACAGGCTGGACCTGAGGGCCTACATCGTTCTCAACTACGTTGTGCTCTCGGTTTCCGTAACCATCCTTTGCGTCTATTTCTTCGCGAAAAGAGACTCGCTTTTCGTCAATGACTGCACGAAGGCGGCCGTACGTGAAACCGTACGCTACATGCGAAGCTATTGCTCGCCTTTGGCCATCTACACCATTGTGGGGTTTCTGTATGCTTTCTTCAACCGGTGGTTTCTCCAACGAACCGGCGGCGGCACGCAACATGGATACTACTCACTCGCCTTCAACGGCTCCCAGATCATCATGATCTTTTCCTGCTCGATGACCCCGATCTTCTGGCGGGAGATGTCGGCCTCGTTCGGCGACGGTGACTTCGGCCGGATTCGACAGTTCTTCGAGAAGAATCACAAACTGTTCTTCTCCATCACTTGTTTCATCTCGGCATTCATGTGTATCCAGGCCGCATTCATTGTCAGACTGTTCGCCGGAGAGTCTTTTTCGGCAGCGGTGTGGCCGTTCATGCTCATGGTGTTCTACCCCGCCCATCAGACTTTCGGCCAGTTGGGGGGGACGATGTTCCTAGCCACCGACCGAACCCTGCAGTTGCGGAACATTGCGACTCTCTGCATGGTTGCGGGCGCAGCCTTGACCTATTTCCTGGTTGCACCCCGCGTGGGTCGGGTCCCTGGCCTGGGCTTGGGATCGCTGGGCTTGGCGATCCAGATGCTCCTGTTCCAGGTGGTCTACGTGAATGTCCTGCTCTTCTCTAACTGCCGGTACTTGTCCCTGTCCTACCCGCACTATCTCTGGTATCAGGTCTGGGTCATCGCCCTGTTCCTTCTGTTGGCCGCTTTGTCGAGTGCCCTCGGTTTTTCGGTGTCTTCCTTCCTGCCCTTGCCGAAGAATGCGGCGGGCATGGTGGCGTTCGTTGCCTCTGGCACAATCTACGCGGCCTTGGGCATGTTGAGCGTCTTGAGCTACCCTGCGATCTGTGGCGTCGAGCGAGAGGAAATGCGCTCGATCCTTGGGAAGATTCTCGCCGTCAGGATCATTCGGTGAGTCTGCTTGTGCATGCTGTCGCCAGGTTGCGGCCTTCTCTGGGATTGAGGCCTTGGCTCGTAGCCGGTGGTCTCGGTGCAGGGCGAAGGCAGGAGGTGGCTACCATGGAGGGGCCAGGAGAATGACGGATGCGAGGAAAACCGCCCGGTTGCGGCAGTTGATCGCGCGCCCCGAACTGACGTTCCTGATGGAGGCGCACAATGGCCTTTCGGCCCGAATCGCGCAGGACGTCGGGTTTGAGGGACTTTGGGCCAGCGGCTTGAGTATCTCGGCGGCTCTGGGTGTCCGCGACAACAATGAGGCCAGTTGGACGCAAGTGCTGGAAGTGGTCGAGTTCATGAGCGATGCCACGCAGATCCCGATTCTGCTCGACGGCGACACGGGCTACGGGAACTTCAACAATGTCCGCCGCCTGGTCCGCAAACTCGAGCAGCGCCAGGTGGCGGGTGTGTGCATCGAGGACAAGCTCTTCCCCAAGACCAACTCCTACATCCGCGGCGAACAGCAACCCCTGGCGGATGTCGACGAGTTCTGCGGCCGGATCGCGGCCGGCAAGGACGCGCAGACGGATCCAGACTTCGTCATTGTGGCCCGGACGGAGGCCTTCATCGCCGGGTGGGGGCTGGACGAGGCCTTGCGTCGAGCCGAGGCGTATCGCCGAGCCGGAGCCGACGCCATCCTGGTTCACAGCAAGAAGAGTACGGCGTCGGATATCGAGTTGTTCATGAAGGAGTGGCAGCGTCGGCTGCCGGTGATCATTGTGCCGACGACCTACTACTCGACGCCTACGGAGCGGTTTCGCGAGTTGGGCGTGGCCGCGGTCATCTGGGCCAACCACGGGTTGCGAGGGGCGTTGTGGGCCATGCAGGACGTGTACCGGCAGATACATCGCGACCAGTCGCTGGTCAACGTTGAGGACCGTGTTGCACCGATGGCGGATGTCTTTCGGCTCCAGGGCGCTCAGGAACTGCTGGAGGACGAACGGCGTTACCTGCCCTCCCGTACCGGACAGTACCGGGCCGTCATCCTGGCGGCTGGCCAGGGGGCCGAACTGGACACGTTGACCCGCGACCAGCCAAAGTGCCTCTTGCCGATCAACAACAAGCCGGTGCTCACGACCCTGATTGGGTGTTTCAACGAGGTGGGGGTCAAGGACGTCGTCGTGGTTCGCGGCTTCGGCAAGGAACTGCTCGTGGGGCCGAACTACCGCTGGATTGACAACGACGAACACGCCACGACGCGCGATCTGTACTCGCTCTACCTGGCGCGCGGGGAATTGGACGGTCCGGTGCTGATCTCCTACGGAGACATCATTCTCCGCAAGTACCTGGTGGAAGACTTGCTCAATATGCCTGGCGGGGTGGCTGTGGTCATTGACGCCGACCTGCGCGCTGGCGGCAAGCGACGTGATCTGGCGCTCTGCAGCGAGCCCTACTCAAACGCGTTCTTCAATCGGCGAATCCAACTGCGGCGTGTCTGGTCGGGAAGTGACATCTCGTCGGCCCATGGCCAGTGGCCGGGCATCCTGGCGGCCACAGCGACCGGCACGGAGAGCCTGCGCCGCACGCTTAACCGGATGGCCGAGACGCGCGACATCCGCAGTCTGTCCGTCACCGATCTGCTTCAGGAGTTGACCGCGGAGACGGTCGTTGACGTTGTCTACTGCAAGGGCGGCTGGATCGGCATCAATGATGTCAGTGACTACCAACAAGCCGGGCGATTCCAGTGATCAATACGGCACAATTCGGCGACTTGCTTCGGTCTTACGGCTATGACTTCTGCACGGGCGTGCCCTGCTCATTCCTCAAGGGGCTGATCAACGATGCCCTGAACCAGACGGATTACATCATAGCGCCCAACGAAGGGGAAGCCGTGGCGATTGCCTCGGGGGCCTGGCTGGGAGGGCGAAAGCCGGTCGTGCTTCTCCAGAATTCAGGGCTGGGCAATGCGGTCAACCCGCTCAGTTCGCTGAACTACGTCTTCCGTATTCCCGTGCTGGGTTTCGTCAGTCTACGTGGCGAACCGGGCCAGAAGGATGAACCGCAACACGTGCTGATGGGGCAGATCACGACCGGGATGCTGGACCTGCTGCGCATTCGGTGGGAATTCCTCGACCCGGATATCACTACGGCAGCAGGCCAACTCGCCCGCGCGGACGCGGCCGTGGCAGAGAGAGAGTCATTCTTTTTCGTGGTCCGCAGGAAGACGTTCACCGACGTGCCCTTGGCGCCCAGAGTGCAGGTGGTGCAACCGCGCTCCGTGCCGGGGGTGGCAGATGATGTTGGTCCGCGACCGAGCCGCGTGCTGGTTCTGAGGACTGTTCTGGAGTATGCCGGTGACGCCGTGATCATTGCCACGACGGGGTACACGGGCCGGGAACTCTACGAACTGGGGGACCGGAAGCAGAATTTCTACATGGTTGGCTCCATGGGGTGTGCCAGTTCACTGGGCCTGGGCTTGGCTCTGGCGCAACCGCGGCGCAGAGTCATCGTGCTGGACGGCGACGGCGCAGCTTTGATGCGGCTTGGAGCTTTGACGACCCTCGGTTGCTGTGCCCCGGCAAACCTGCTTCATCTGGTCTTGGACAATGGCTGCTACGAGTCCACCGGCGCCCAGCAGACGGTCTCGGCCAGCGTGGATTTCGCCGGGGTCGCGGCGGCATGTGGATACCCGCTGGCAGAATCGCTGCCTTCGCTGTCCAGTTTTTCAGAGTTTGTCAGGATCTGGATGAACAACTCTGCTCCCCAGCTTGCCCTCGGGCGGATTCGGATTGCCGTCGGAGCGGCAGTGGGTTTGTCGCGGCCGACCCTGTCTCCCCCGGACGTCGCCGAGCGGCTGCGCGGCAGTGCGGGGGTGTCCTCGGAATGAGCCGAACGGATGGAGTTGTGGTCACTTGTTGTGGCGCCGGGAGTCTGTGCCGGCCGCGGAGCTGAGGTCGAGTATCAGTCCGGGACAGTTGAAAGAACCGCGGATGAAGACGCCGAAAGTCATGCTGGTTTGTCCGCCCAGGACCATTCTCAGGTCCAGCGTGAAGCGATGCTGCACTCCGATTGGCCTCGCGTATGTTGCGGCGGTCCTTGAGAAGAACGAAGTGGAAGTCCAAGTTCTGGACGCCTTTGCGGAAGGCTATGACACCGAAGAGGACGTGGGGGGTGGCTATGTGAAGGTCGGGCTGTCGGCCGTCGACATACAGCAACGTATTTCGGCCTTCTCGCCGGACTTTGTGGGCGTGACCTGCGCTTTCACCAGCGAGATAGGCAACGCCACCGACGTCTGCAGGTTGGTCAAGAAGCAGGATCCCCGGATTTCCGTGGTCCTCGGCGGATTGCATCCAACCAACTACCCTCTTGAAACGTTGGCAATGTGTCCGGAGATCGACTTTATCATCCTGGGGGAAGGCGAGTTCAGGATGCTGAAACTTGTGCGGGGCGAAAGGGATTTCGACGGCCTTGTCGACGGCAAGACTCACACGGTGAACCTGCCACGAACGCGTATCGAGAATCTGGACGAGCTGCCGTTCCCCGCAAGGCACTTGCTGAAGATGGATCTCTACCTGAAGATCAACAAACACATCTCCCCATACCCCAGAAAGCAACGTACGGAGCAAATTCTGACCAGTCGAGGGTGTCCCGGGCAGTGTGTGTTCTGCACCAGCAGCAGGTTCTGGGGCGCGAAGTTCAGGAAGCGCAGTCCTGAGAATGTGATCGAGGAGATGAAATACCTCATCAAAGAGTACGGAGTCGAGGAGTTTCAGTTTACGGACGACAGCATGACTCTGGATCGAGCGCGGGCGATGCGGATATTCGAGATGATGGAACCGCTGGATGTGATCTTCTGCATGGCCAACGGGACCTTTGTCAACTCCCTGGACGAGGAGCTGATCCGGCACATGCGAAGGGCGGGGTGTTACCAGATCACCTTCTCCGTCGAGAGCGGGAGCAAAAGAAGTCTTGAGTTGATGAGAAAGCACGTGAACCTCGACCGGGTCAAGCCGCTGGTCCGATGCTCGCAGCGTTTAGGCATAAGCTGTCACGCCACCTTCGTCCTTGGCATCCCCGGTGAGGCGCCAGAGGACATCAGGGCATCCTTCAGGTTCGCGGCTAACTGCGATTTTGACTCGGCGTCCTTCTTTGTCGTCTCGCCGCTTCCCGGATCGGAACTCTACGATCTGTGTGTGCAGCAGAATTACCTCACCGATACGTCGTTTGACAAGATGGACTTCAAGTCCGCGAAGATCAACAACCCGTCTCTGCCGCCGCTGCTTCTGGAGCGGTTGATCATCAACCAGAACACCCTTTTCATTGTGAAGTATCTTGTGAGGCACCCCGTTAAGTTTTTCAGAAAGTACGGGCTTTTCATGTTGAACAATCCGCGCGAGATCCCCAAGGTATTCGGGAGGGTCACCTGATTGACGATGCGAGCGATCATTTTGGCGGCAGGCATGGGAACGCGGCTTCGCCGAGTCTTGGGAGGCAGGCCCAAGCCTCTGTTTGAGGTCGGCGGCATGAGCCTGTTGGAGCATTCGCTGACGTCGCTGGCGGTGGCCGGAATCCGGGAGGTTGCGGTCGTGGTCGGGTATGAGGGGGGGGCAATACGCCAAACGCTGGCCAACGTTGCGGGAGGCCTTGCCCTGGAAGTCGTCGAGAATCGTCTTTACGGGACAACGGGCAGCATGCACTCCCTCCACCTGGCGCTGCCACGGCCGCAGGAGTGCCTGGTTCTGGATGGCGACATCGTCTACTCGCCGGAGATCCTGACCCGCCTTCTCGGAAGCCGGGACGAAGATGTCGTTGCGCTCGCGGAGTGCTCCGGGAGCGGCGACGAGGTCTACGTGACTCTGGACGAGAAGGGGACCGTGTCGCACCTGGGCAAGACGCATCCTGACGGCGGTACGGTCTTGGAGTTCACGGGAATTGCGAAGTTCTCCGTGCCGTTCCTGGAGAGCTTGATCCTGCTTCACGAGGAGAACTTCCGCAACGGGATCCAGGGTGAGTACTGGGAGGACTGTGCTTTCAGGGCGGCAAGGCTGCAGCCTTGGTATGGGCTGTTCACGCCTCTGCCGTGGTCGGAAGTGGACAAAGAGGCGGATGTCCCACGGGCGGAGCGAGTTCTCCGGGAAATCGGCAGAACTCACCCTCACTTGCGGGCCGGTGCAGGGAAGATAGAGTTCGGTCTGATGCACACGCCAATGACCCCCGTCAAGCGGAACATTCTGTTGAATCCCGGTCCGGCCACGACGACCGACACGGTCAAGTACGCGCAGGTGGTCCCGGACATTTGCCCTCGGGAGGCCGAGTTTACCGCCTTGCTTGCCAGGATTGGCCTTGCCTTGGTGCGGATCGCCGAAAGCACGGAAGACGAGCATGCCGCCGTCCTCTTTGGCGGCTCCGGGACCGCGGTGATGGATGCCGTCGTCAACTCCATGGTCCCGGCCGCCGGCAAGCTGGCGATCGTTGACAACGGCGCCTACGGCCGTCGGCTGGTGCAGATTGCCCGGAGCTATGGTATCGCGCCTGCCGTCATTTCGTTGCCGTGGACAGTTCCCGTAACCCCCGCCATGGTCCGCAAGGTCTTGGCCGAGGATCGAGCCATCACGGGCTTGACCATGGTGCACCATGAGACCACCACCGGATTGGTTAACCCGGTGGCTGAAATAGGACCCGTTGCGGCCGAGTTCGGTTGCCTCTTTGCCGTCGACGGAATCTCCAGCTTTGCCGGCATGCCCCTGGACGTGAGGGGAGCGGGGATTGACTTCCTTCTCTCCACCTCGAACAAGTGCCTTCAGGGAATGCCGGGGGTGGCTTTTGTGATTGCCAGCCGGACCGCCCTGGAAAGGATTCGCGACTATCCACGGCGTTCTTACTACCTGAATCTCTACGACCAGCACACCAGCCTCCAGCGCACGGGCGAGATGCGCTTCACCGCCCCGGTGCAGTGTTTCTACGCCCTGGAACAAGCGATCCGGGAGTTCAAGGCCGAGGGAGCTGTCGCCCGGCACAAGCGCTACGCGGACTGTTCTGTATGTCTTCGGGCGGGGTTGCGTGAGTTGGGGTTCTCCCTGCTGCTGGACGACGCGGTCGCCTCAACGATGATGACCACGGTCGTCGAACCTGCCCATCCCCTCTGGCGCTTCTCCACGGTCCATGACGAACTGTACCGGCGCGGGTTTACCATCTACCCCGGAAAGCTATCTGCAGCCCGCACGTTTCGCCTTGCCAACATCGGGGCCATCACGCTGGACGATATCCGCGCGTTTCTTGCCGCGCTCCGTGACGTGTTGACTGGAATGGGACTGAAGCGGGAGGATCTGCATTGAACTTCGGTGAGATCCGGGCCCAGATGTACGCCCACAACCTCCGGGGTTACCCGTGTTTGCTGGACTGGCGCCACAGCCCCTACACCTGCCTCAAGGCGCGCTACTACATGGAGTTCAGTGCGGTACTGGTCTGGTTCCTGCAGAAGACGCCCATCACGGCCAACATGGTCACCGTCGCTTATGTCGCCTGCGGATTTGCGACCATGATCCTGCTGGCCGTGCCCAGCCGATGGGCTGTCCTGGCGGCCATTCTGGTTGCCTTCAACAAGGGGATCTTCGACTGGAGTGATGGCGCTTTGGCGCGTCTGCGTGGGCAGTGTTCGGGCAAAGGGCACATTCTCGACTGCTACGGCGCCATTGTCAACGACGTCGGACTGCTCACCGGTCTGGGGCTTTACGTGGCAACGCGGTCAGGCCAGGATCTCTACTGGCTTGCTGTGCCCGTCATTCCGGTCCTCTACGCACTCGATCTTCCCCGGTTCCGCGACCACATATTGCAGACTACACCTCCTGCCGTCCAGGATGCTCAGTCCAGCGACCGGTGTGCGCTCAAAGGAGCAGAAGAGACGCCGGCCGTCTCCCGCCTGTCATGGCGCGGCCAGGCTTTTACTGCGTTTGAGGCCATTCTGGACGCTCGTGCCCGGGGTGTGGATACCATCTGTGCTATCCTGGCTATGGAACTCGCAACGGACATCCGCATCTCATGGGCTGTCTTTCTCTTCCTGGTCTTCAAACACATCGTGATCTACGTGCTGCAGACGGGAAGGTACCTGGCCTCTGGACCTGACGCCTGAAACTCAACCGCCTTCGCCACCGGTGAGCTTCCGCTGCCCGACGTGCAGGGATCCGCTTGCTCAAGAGACGGAGCACCTTGTCTGCCGGCGCTGCGAACGTCACTACCCGCTGGTGCGCGGCATTCCGGATTTCCGGACCGAATCAGGGTACTGGTGCAACGTTTCCCGGCAGGTGCTGCGGGAACTTGTCGACGACGCCCGGACCTCCGGCGACTGGCGAGCCGCCGCCAACCGCCATGTCCCTGACTACGTCGAGCATTTCACCTCACGGGGCCGCGCGGACTTCCGTTTCCTCCTCCCCCTCGACAGAACCTCGGTGGTCCTCGATGCGGGGGCCATGTGGGGTGGAATCACCGTGCCGATGGCACCCGAGGCCGGTACGGTCTATGCGGTCGACAAGACGCTCGAAACCATCGAGTTCCTCGACCTGCGAGCCAAGCAGAGCGGGCTTGGCAACGTCCGCGTCTGTGCCTGCGGGTTGGACAAGCTTCCTTTCCAGGACGGCTTTTTCGACATTGTCATCCTTTCCGGAGTGCTGGAGTGGGTTGCCGTTGATGAGGAAACGGTCTTGGCCCGGGATTACTTCCAGCCGCGGCACGACCGACGTTCCTACGGCCTGGCCCCGGAACGCGTTCAGACTGACGTCCTGACGGAACTACGGCGCGTGCTCAAGGCGACCGGGGTTCTGTGTCTCGCAATCGAAAATCGCTATGGGCTTCCCTACTTCCTGGGGAAACCGGATGACCACGTGAACGTCAGGTTCGTACCGCTCCTACCGCGGCGTTTGGCGAACCTTGTGACGCAGTGGCGACTGAACTCACCGTATCGTACCTACACCCACTCAGACCGGGCCCTGCGATCCATGCTGGGTGAAGCTGGTTTCGACACCGTGAAGGTCATGGGGTGTTCGCCGCACTACATCGAACCCGATTTCATCTGCAACCAAGTCAGGGCCAGGTACTATCTCAGAAAGCACCGGCATCGGCTGGGACGAAAGTACGGCCTGATGTCCAGACTCCTCCCCGCCTCCCTTCTGTCGAAGACCATTCCGAGCTTCGTCGTCCTCGCTGGGGGGGCAAACGGCACCCAAACCGAGCAGGCCAAACTGGCTCGGGTTTTCGATGACGCCATGGCGCACAAGGCGGTCGGTCCGGTTCGGGAACTCGCCTTGGTCGATAGCCGCAAGGGTGATGACCTGCCGGCGTGTTTCGAGGTCTGGACGGCCGACGGCTCTGTCCCAAGCCATTTCTGCAAGGTGGCGCGCGACCCCGGTGCCGCGGCGATTCTCAAAGACGAGTGCGAGAACATGGGCCGGTTCCATGCCGCTTGCCGCGAGCCCTTCGGTGCCGTGGTTCCTCCCCAAGCCCTTGTCGAACGGGATGACGTTCGCATGTTGATTTACCGACACCTGGGCGGCAAGGTCAGCACGCCCAAGGCTCTGTATCGCGGCTTTCTGGCTACCCGTCGCCTTGAGCACGCGGCCCTGCGGGCGATCGAGTTGTTGTGCGAATTCCAGCGGCAGACGTTCCAGCGGAAGGTCCGCATGAGAGACCTGTTGACAGCCCTTGACGGCTGGCTCGCCCGCATCGGCGTCCTTGACGCCGCCTCGGCGGCGAACGTCGCTCACCTCAGGGAGGAGCTCGAGAGACTCGGGGACCGGGAACTGCCGGTGTGTGCCGTCCACGGCGATTTCAACCTGGGGAACATCATGGTGTGTGGCAAGGAGCGGTACCTCCTGGATTTCGAGCACTACGAGGACACGGGGCTCCCGTTCTTTGACCTTGGGAACATAACGATATCGACGCTGCTGATGGCCTTCGACGCCCGCGTCTTCCTCGGCCAGGAGCATCATCGTAGGGCCGTCGCCCTTTTCCGATCCTGGGTTTCCGCGTATCAGAAGTTGAGTGGGATCGACACCGAGGTGCTCCGCTTTCTCTGTCCTCTGGCAGCCTTGGAGCAGAAGGCGAAGACCTATCCCGCGCACCGGGATCCGGCCACATATCCCATGTTCCCGGACCCCGTGTTCACAAAACTGTTGGCCCCCCGTGAGTCTTTCTGGCAGTAACTGACGACGATGCACGGACGTCTGCACAAAGTCCTTCTGATCAATCCCCCCGTTACGCTTCTCCCCGACAAGCGGAACTTCAACGTGAATTTCCCGACGGGGCTGGCCTACGTGGCCGCGGCTCTGGAGCTGGGCGGATATGAAGTCGCGGTCCTGGACGCCATCGCCGAGGGCTACGACCGTCAGGTCCTGGTCGGAGAAGGGCCTGAGCAAAGGCTGCAACTCGGCCTGTCGAACGAAGCGATCTCGGAGCGCGTAAAGGCGTGCCGCCCCGACGTCGTCGGAATCAGTGCCATGTTCTCGTTCCAGCGCGAGAACTACCACCGGGTTGCGGCGACGGTGAAGACGGCGGGGCCCAACACTCTGGTGATCGTGGGTGGCGCCCATGCGACGGCCGACCCCCGCGAGGTGATGTCCGACGCGCAGGTCGACTATGTCGTGATCGGCGAGGGCGAAAAGACCAGCGTCGAACTTCTTGACCACCTTTCCAGTGGCCGCGATACCTGCACGCTGGATGGAATCGCCTACCGTGATTCCCAAGGTGTGACATGGGTCAGACCGCCTACCTCCCTTCTGAAGGTGGACGACCTTCCGATGCCTGCCCGCCATCTCTTCCCGGTGGAGCGTTACTTCGCGGCCGGGCAGCGCCATGGTGCCCATCGGGGGGCCGGGTTTCGGAGCCTGCCGATCCTCACGTCACGGGGGTGTCCGTTCCACTGCTGTTTCTGTTCCGCCTACCAGATGTTCGGGCGCACCTACCGGGCCAGAGACGCCGCCGCCGTGCTCGCGGAGATCGACGAATTGGTCAAGACCTACAACGTGGAAGACATCTACCTCAACGACGACCAGTTCCTGGCCCAGAAAGCCAGGGCGATGCGGATCCTCGACGGGATCATCGCGAAGAACTACGGAATCACCTTCGATGCGCCGAACGGGATCTCCCCGTGGATGTTGGACGAGGAGATCGCCGCCAAGCTGAGAAAGGCCGGATTCCGGGACCTGTTCATCGCCGTCGAGTCCGGGAATCAGTGGGTCCTCGATAACATCATACGCAAACCGGTTCAACTGCGCGACATCCCAGACAAGGTGCAGATCCTCAAGAGGCAGGGTTTCAAGATATCGGTCGCCTTGGTGGTTGGGAGTTTCTCGGACACGCATGTGGAAACCCTGCAGCAGATGCAGGACTCTTTCGATTACGTAACGGGTCTGGACGTTGATGACTTGACCGTCTCGGCCCTTACCCCCCACGCCGGATCGTCGGCCTTCGAGGTAGGGCAGAGGCGCGGCTACATTGGTGCGCAGTACACCGAAAGTGGCTACGACCGGTCCCAGGTCAACACGCCCCTGTGGACCAGCGAAGAGGTGAACCGACTCATCGTGATCGAGAAGGCGCTCTTCTTCCGGAGGAGACACGGGTTGGTCAGGTTTGCCGTGAGGCCGTTCCTGAGAACCTGCAGGTCGGTCCTGCTCAAGCCTCGGTACAGACTGCTCGACGCGCTCCATCGTTGGTGTCGCATCTGGCGTAGGAAGAGCGTGCCGAGCGCCGCAATCGGAAGCTTGGTTTGACCCCGATGGTCTCCGTCGTCATCCCCTGCTACAACGCCGCCGCGTTCATCGGCGAGGCCGTCGGGTCAGCCTTGATGCAGACGATGCGAGACCTGGAGGTCATTGTCGTCGACGATGGCTCTACGGACGACACGGCCGACATCGTCAGGGGTATCGACGACGCCCGCGTGCAGTACATTTTCCAGGAGAACGCGAGCCAGGCGATGGCCAGGAATGCCGGCATCGGCGTCGCCCGTGGTGAGTTCGTCGCTTTTCTCGATGCGGATGACCGATGGTACCCCGAGAAACTGGCGAAGCAGATGCCGCTCTTCACGACTCCGGACGTCGGCCTGGTCTGCTGCCAGTTCGACATCGCTGACCCAGAAGGAACCGTCGTGACCCGGGGCCGGCAAAGGTTGCATCGGGGCCGCGTGTTGGCTCAGCTTCTTCTCGATAACTTCGTCTGTTGCTCATCCGTGGTGGTCAGGTCTTCACTTCTCCATGGCGAGCACCGTTTCAGGGCGGGGCGGAAGGGGGTGGAGGACTGGGACCTGTGGCTGAGGCTGGCGATGCGAAGCCAGTTCGACTTCGTCGAGGAGGCGTTGCTTGGCTATCGTGCGCACCCAGGCTCAGTATCCCGGAACCTGGACTTAATCGTCGAGGGCGTGCGTGTGACGGCCACGGCCACGGAACGCGACATCCGTTCCAGGTGCGCCCCAAGCGAGCAGGCCGGCCTACTGCGGAATCTGCACCGGGCCTTGGCGCGTGAAAACATGGCTTACGCGCACTGGCTGTTGCGTGAAAGCAGGAACGCGGATGCGGCGGGAGCCTGCAAAGCGGCGCTGCGGGTCGCGCGCCCAACTCTTGGCATCCTGCGCGACGCAGCAAAGTTCGCAGTTAAGGCGGGGGTTTGGGGGATCCTTGGAAGACCCGGGCACGGGAATGGTCGCTGAAGTGAGGTCGGGCCGGTCTGGACAGGCTCTCCGGAAACGGGCTGTCAAGCGATGATCCAGTGAGTCGTGCGGGACCGCCCGTGGATATCACATGCGTATGAAAGTCCTCTTTGTCTACCCCGGCTACATTGTGCGGGAGGTGCCGCTTAACCTCCTCTACGTGAGTGCCTGTGCCCGGGCTCGCGGGCACGAGTGCCGGCTCTTCCACTTCAGCGAGTTCCGGGTCCCTGAATGGTTCCGGTCGACCGGCGACCGGATCGCCGAGCGATTCGGCACCATCCTCGACGAGTACCGCCCGGATGTGGTCGGCTTCAGCGTGATGGTTCAGGACTATCAGGTCACGAAGCGCCTCACCTCCCTGGCCAAAAAGCGCGGCGCGACGGTGATCTGGGGCGGGATCGAGGCGATCCTCGAACCGTTGCGGTGTCTCTCCGAGCCGGACGTTGACTTCGTCTGCACCGGTGAGGGCGAGGCGGTGTTCCCCGAGTTCCTCGCCTTTCTCCAGAACGGCCGCACGGGTTCGCCGCCGCGGGGCATATGGTATCGGGACGAAGCCGGCAAACCGATCGACAACGGCCGGCCGGACCTGATTGCGGACTTGGATGCGCTGCCGTTTCCCGATCGCGAGCTGCTGCCGGCCCGCTACTACCGTGCCGAATTGACCGGCGCGAACGTCATGACGGCGCGCGGGTGTCCGTTCCCCTGCACGTTCTGCCAGAACCAACGACTCATGGACATCTTCCGTGGGCATGGAAGTTTTGTGCGCTATCGCAGCCTCGAGAGTGTACTGCAGGAGATGGAGTGGCTGGTCAAGACCTACGATTCGCCCTGTTTCTACATGTCCGATGAAATTTTCACGCTCAACCGGGCCCGGGTCTTGGAGTTCTGCCGAGTGTATCCCTCCCGGATCGGCAGGCCTTTCCTGGTCCAGACGCGAGTCGACCGCATGGATGAAGAACTGGCCGAAGCGGTGAGCCGGGCGGGCTGCGTCCTGGTCAACTTGGCCATCGAGAGCGGGAACGACGAGATCCGGTGTCAGGTGCTGGGGAAAGGCACGTCCCGGGAGCAGATCGAAAAGGCGTTTCGCGTCGTGCACGAGCATGGGATGATGTCGTCCAGCTTCAACATGATCGGAGTGCCCGGGGAGACCCTCGCGAGTATCTGGGACACCATTGAGGTGAACCGCAAGCTCAAACCCGACCGGATCCTGTGCTCGATCTTCATGCCTCTGCCCGGAACTGAACTGGGCGAATCCTGCCGCGCCAAAGGAATGACGCGGGGCAATGTCTACGAAACGACCAACTACTACTCCCAGGTCACTGTCGATCTGCCGGGAATCCGCCCCCGGACGCTCATCGGATACCAGGGGTTCTTTGATTGGTTTGTTCTACTTCCCAGATGGCTGCACCCGGCGGTCCACGCGCTGCGCATTCTCTATCAGCTGGCCGTGCCGCCGGACCTGCCGCGGCATACCCCGCTGCGGAAAGCCCGGGAAATCGTGGTGGAGTTCGTTTACCAGAGCAAGCGCTTTCTGCCCGGCAAACGCCTGAAGGTCAAGACACGCTGAAGATGGGACTCACGTGTTCGGTGTTCAGCGAAGGAATCGACCTGTGCGGGTAAATCCGACCGCGCGGAAGTACGGCCGCAGTGGCTCGGCGCGTCCCGCGCCGAAGCGGGGTGCGCCGGCCGGCCTGTCCGGCGAAGCTGCCTGGGCGAAGTCGGATCCCCGGCCGAGGGCCTCGGGCCGGGACGGCCCCGAGCACCCTGCTGCGGTCCCGGAGGTCCCGCGCCACGGCCTGCCACTGCGCACAACGTGCTCAGCCCGAACACCGAAACCCTGATTCCAGCACGCGCGGTGTGATCGCTGAGTAGTTCTGAAGATGAAAGACTGAAGATGAAGGTCCTGCTGGTCAACTTACCGTTCTACCGGCTCATGGGCAGCCACTACAACGGGCTGAACCTGGGACTGTGCTACATTGCGGCCGTGCTGAATCAGAGAGGGCACGCCTGCCGGATCTACAACGGCGATTACCTCGATTCCGAAGTGTACCCCGACCAAGTGCAGCTTTTCAACGGCATCGACTCCTACAAGGTTGCACACTCCAACTCAAATCACCCTATCTGGCAGGAGACGGTCCAGGCGATCCTGGCCTCTGAGCCGGATTTCGTCGGGCTCTCGATCTTCACCGCGGATTTTCCCGCGGCCCGCATTGTCGCCAGCCTCCTGAAAGAGCGCCGGCCAGAGACCCGGGTGGTGGTCGGCGGGCCGCATGTTACCGTCAGTGGCGGCAAAGTCCTCGAGGAATGCCCCGCGATCGACTACGCGGTCGTCGGCGAGGGCGAGTTCGCTATGCGCGACCTGGTCGACGGCGTCGCGCCCGAGACGGTGCCGGGGCTGGTCTGGCGCCGGGATGGAAAGGTGGTTTCCGGCTTGCCTGCGGCCCCGATCGAGGACCTTGACGCGCTGCCGTTTCCGGACCGGGCGCACTTCCACCCACCCGGGGCTCGCTACAATACGCACTTTGTCCTCACCTCCCGGGGTTGCCCCAATTGCTGCACGTTCTGCGCCAGCCCGCGCATCTGGAACCACCGGGTTCACTTCCGCAGCATCGACAGCGTGGTGGCCGAACTCCAGGCGCTCAAGGATTCCGGCCAACGGTTTGTCCAGTTTCAGGACGATACCTTCACGTACCGCAAAGAGCGCCTGCTCGGATTGATGGATGAGATGGTGAAACGGGAGCTCGGGCTGTCGTGGATCTGCGACACCCGCCTGACGTGCATCGACGCTGAGATCCTCGAAGCCATGAAGCGGGCCGGTTGTGCGCGGGTGAAGGTCGGGATCGAATCGGGAAGCCCCCGCATTCTCAAGGCGATCCGCAAGGGAATCACTCCTGAGCTTGCCCTGGAGAAGACGGCGCTGATCAAGAGCGTCGGCCTGGGCCTGGGCGTTTATTTCATGATCGGGTTCCCCGGCGAGACGAATGAGGACGCGCGCCAGACCATCGAACTCGCCAAGCGCATCGGCGCCGATTATTACAGTCTCTCCATCGTGGCGCCCTACCTCGGGACCGAGATCTACAACGACCACGTTGCGTCGGGCGCCGTCTCCGAGAAGAACCACTGGGAGTACTTCTTCCACCAGAGCAAAGAGTTGATTCTCACCTCCGGGATTGACCCCGCCATCGTCGATGAGTTCCTCGCTCTCAATCAATACGGCAAAGGAAAGCGAATATGAGTTCCGCGGTGAAGGTCCCCTTGCTCCGTCTTTCTTACTCCGACGCCGAGGTCCGCGAACTCCAGGACGAACTGGCCGCGATCCTCCGCAGCAACTACCTCACCATGGCGAGCCGCGTCAAGGAGTTTGAGCGGCTGTTCGCCGGGTTCTGCGGCACCCGCTTTGCCCTCGGCACCAACAGCGGGACCAGTGCCCTGGAGATCCCGCTCCGCGCCTTGCGTGTTGCCGGCGGCAGCGTCGTGATGCCCTCCAACACGTACATGGCCACGCCCATTGCGGCGGTCAAGGCCGGGGCCAAGGTCATCTTTACCGACTGCGAAGCCGACAACCTACAGATGGACCCTGACGACCTGGACCGGAAGATCCGGGACGACACGCGGGCCGTTCTCCTGGTTCACATTGGCGGCATCATTTCGCCCCGGCTCGAGGAAATCCAGCGTATCTGCGCTCGGCGCGGGGTGCCGCTGGTGGAGGATGCCGCCCACGCCCATGGCGCCGAGTATCGCGACCGACGTGCGGGCAGCTTTGGCGAGGCCGCGGGTTTTTCGTTCTATCCCACCAAAGTGCTGACCACCGCCGAGGGCGGCATGATGACCACTGACCGCGAGGACCTCTATCAGTTGGGCACCGTGTTTCGGGAACATGGCAAGGCGGACCACGGTTTCAACGTCCACACCGAGATCGGCGACAACTGGCGATTCAGCGAGATTCACGCCGCGCTCGGCATTCAGCAAATGCGAAAGGCCGACTCCATCCTGGCCGAGCGCCGCCGGCTCGCAGCACTCTATGACCGCTTGCTCGACACCGTGCCCGAGATCCGTCCGCTACGGATTCCCGCGCACGTGCGGTCCGCCTACTACAAGTACATCGTGTTCCTGCCGGCGCATCTCTCCCGCGACCGGCTGAAGTCGAGGCTGAAGGACGAATTCGGCGTCATGCTGACGGGGGAAGTTTACTCTGATCCCTGCCACTCCCAGCCGGTCTTCACCCGGCAGCCGGAGCTGGTGGCCAACGCGGCGGGTGATCGGTTCCCGGCCACGGAAACCGTCTGCCGCCAACACGCCTGCCTGCCACTCTACCCCGGACTGCGGGACGAGGAGGCGGCGTATGTCGTCCAGAGTTTGAAACAGGTGCTCGTCACATGGAACTGAGCGGCCGCAAATTCCTGGTTACCGGCGGAGCCGGTTTCATCGGCTCCCACTTGGTCGACACCTTGCTCCGCGAAGGTGCCGGAGAGGTCGTCGTCTTCGACAATCTTGTCCGTGGGACCCAGGCTAACCTGGACAGCGCGCGCCATGATCCGCGGCTCAAGGTCTTCCCTGTCGAACGGGCCGATCTCATGGATCGAACGGCCGTTGCGGAGGCCGTGCAGGGCGTTCACGGCGTCTTCCACATGGCCTCACATTGTCTGGGGGCCTGCCAGGAGAACCCACGGGCCGGATTTGACGCCAATGTCGTTGGGACCTACAACCTGCTCGAGGCCTGCGTCGCGAACGATCGCCCGCGCGTGCTCTTCTCGTCCAGTTCGTCGGTCTACGGCAATGCCCGCTATGTGCCGATGGATGAGCAGCACCCGTTCAACAATCGCAACTTCTACGGCGCCGGCAAGATCTGCGGCGAGGCCCTGTGCCGTGTCTTCCACGCCGAATACGGCCTTCCCTATGTGGCGCTGCGCTACATGAATGTCTATGGACCACGGCAGGACTACCGCGGCACCTACGTGGCGGTGATCATGCGCATCATCGATCGGCTGCACCAGGGCCTGCCCCCCATCGTCAATGGCGACGGCTCGCAGCGTTTCGACTTTGTCTATGTCGAAGACGTATGCCGCGCCAATCTCCTGGCCATGGAGAAGGACGCGACCGTGGACGAGGCCATCAATATCAGTTCCGGCAGCAGCACCTCCGTACTGGAACTCTGTCGCCGGATCATGGCGCTTATGCAGCGGGAACTGCCCGTCGAATTTGTGCCCCAGAAAACCGACGTCCTGGTCACCCATCGGGTCGGCAGCACGGAGAAGGCCGCGACCCTCCTGGGGTTCACGGCGTCGACCCCCCTGGACGAGGGACTGCGCCAGACGATCCGTTGGAAGCTGAACCGTCGCGATGGGTGACGGTTGAGGTTGCCTAGGCTGAAGGTGGAGAACGCTGGCGGTCCGGGTCGGGCGATACCAAGGCCGTCACCCAGCTCGCAGTGCACCGAATGCACCCGTGCCCGGCCTGATCTTCTTCCTTCGTGACTACTCAGGTAGACAGGAGTCAGAATGGGGACGCCAGTAGCGACAGTCGTGGACTCAGAAGACGCTGTTGCTGCCGATTTGCCGCCGCTAATCAAGGCGTTCCGCACGTTGCTGGACGCTGTTGCACTTTCCATTCTGAATTCTGACTCCTGGCTTCTGACTACCTGAGTGGTTACCTTCCCTCAGCCTATCCACCTGAAGAATTCCCGCGATTGAATCGAGATGAACAAGATCCGCCTGCTTTACGTGTCGTCCTCCCTGAACAACGGCCACGAGCTCAATTTCCTCGGCCGCCTGTCCGCCGATGAACGGCTCGACGTGACGGTCGCGTCCTCGAACCAACTGGATTGCCTGCCGGAGATCCGCAAACTCCCGGTGCGGCTGTTCTTCGCCAAGGGACTCCCGGCACGGTTCAAGTTCCGGCCGTTGACGGCCCTGTGCAACAAGCTGAACAACGCGTTCTTTCAGCAGATGATCCGGCGCATCCTGTCCCGGCAGTCGATCGACATCATTCACTCGGGGTGGCTGACTCAGGACAGCTACCTGGCGCTGCGCACGGGTTTTCATCCCGTTCTGGCCATGGCCTGGGGCAGTGATGTGCTCCCGGACCCGTTTGTCGTCAATGCCCATCAGTCCAGAAGGGTGTTGAAGAAGCTGCGGTTCACCGCCGGGCACGCCGACACCATCTACTGCGACTGCAGGGCTGTGGCCGAGACGCTCTGCACCCTGACCGGGGTCGCACCGGAAAAACTCCGAATATTCCTGCAGCTCGGTGTGGAAACGGCGGTGTTCAGGCCGGACGCGGCCCTGGCGGCTGAAGCCCGCCGGGAATGGGCCGTGGCCCCCAAGACCAACGTCCTGATCATGACTCGGCGGCTCGACCCGGCGTACGGAGTGGCGGACTACCTTCATGCCCTGGCTCTGCTGCGGAATCGCGTCGCCTGCCCGTTCCTTGCCGTGCTGGCCGGGGAAGGCTCTCTGGAAGGACAACTCAAGGAACTGACCCGGGACCTGGGCCTCCAGGACAGTGTCGTCTTCGTTGGCGCCAAGCCGCGCCAGGATCTGCCGCGGTACCTGAACGGCGCTGACCTCTATGTGTCCACGTCGCTCAGCGACGGCACATCCATCAGCCTGCTTGAGGCGATGAGTTGTGGGCTGCCGGTTGTCGTTACGGATGTTCCGGCCAACCTGGAGTGGGTGCGGGACGGCTACAACGGGGCCGTTGCGGCTAGAGGCGACCCCCAGTCGATTGCCCAGGCGCTCCAGTCCGTGCTTGAGGACCCGGCCAAACGCGCCCTGTTCAGAGAGCGCAACCGGGCCCTTGCCCTCGAGCGAATTGAAGCGTCAAGGAACTACGAGACCCTGGTCGACCTGTATCGTGCCTTGGTGGCCGCGCACGCGGCCTCCGGAGCCTCCGGCCGTTGCTGAGGACCTGTGACGAAAGCGGTGGCTCGGCGCGTCCCGCGCCGAAGTGGGGTGCGTCCGCCGCGGCCGGTCCCCGGCCGAGGGCCTCGGGCCGGGACGGCCTCGAGCACCCTGCTGCGGTCCCGGAGGTCCCGCGCCACTGCCCGAAGTAGCCCCGTCCGTAACCGTATAGATAGGGACCGAACCGCTGTGTGTGGCATTGCGGGAATCATTGGCAGCGCTGACGAGAAGACCCTCGGCAGGATGGTCGACGCGTTGCGGCACCGCGGCCCTGACGACCGGGGGACGAAGTGCTTTCCAGAGCACAAGGCGGCGCTGGGGCATTGCCGTCTGTCGATCATCGACCTGTCGGCGGCCGGGCACCAGCCCATGTCATGCCCGGACGGCCGCGTCTGGATTACGTACAACGGCGAGGTGTACAATTACCGCGAACTGCGCCGGGAACTGGAGGGCAAGGGCCACGCGTTCCGGACGCAGACCGACACGGAAGTCGTGCTGGCGGCGTACGTCGAGTGGGGCGAGGAATGCCTACCGCGCCTGCGCGGCATGTTCGCCTTCGCGGTTCTCGACCTGCGACGCGGCGAACCGCGCGTTTTTCTGGCCCGGGACCGGTTCGGCATCAAGCCCCTCTACTACGCAGAAACCTCGCGTGGTCTAGTTTTTGCCTCCGAGGTCCGTGCCTTTCTCGCCAGCGGGCTGGTCGAGCGCCGGGCGGATCGGCAGGCTGTCTGGGACTACCTCTCGCTCGGATCGGTGCCGCAGTCGGGCACCATCCTGGCGCAGGTCAAGGCACTGCCGGCGGCGCACGCCATGCGCGTGGACGCCGCCGGTCGAGTGGTGCGAACCTGGCGTTACTGGAACCTGGCGGAGTCCGCAGGCCGCGAGCCGATCCCCGTCGTCACCCTCGATGATGCGGCTCGGAACCTGCGGGCGCGGCTCGAGGAGGCAACCCGCCTGCATATGATCGCCGACGTGCCGGTCGGCGCGTTCTTCAGCGGCGGCATGGACTCCACGGCGGTTGTCGCCCTGATGAACCGGATCGGCGGGAAGCCGGTGCGCACGTTCACCGTCCGGTTCGCCGACCTTGGCCCCGGCCGGGACGAGGGGGACTGGGCGCGTCGCGCCGCGGCCGCCGTGGGCGCCGAGCACCACGAGGTCGCCGTTACGGCCACGGACGTGGCCGCCCACTGGGATCGGATCATTGAGGCGCTCGATCAGCCTAGCATCGACGGGGTCAACACGTTCTTCGTCTCGAAAGCCGCGGCCGGGGCGGTCACGGTCGCGCTTTCCGGCTGCGGCGGCGACGAACTTTTCGCCGGGTACCCGCATTTCGAGAGCTACCGCCGTGCCGCAGGACGTGCGACACGTGTTCCGGCAGGACTTACCGCCCGCGATGTCACGGGCAGGTTGCCGGCAGCCGTCCGGCGGCGCCTGCTGCCCCTGCTTGCCCCTGCCGAAAGGCTGCACGCGGTGCGCAGCCTGGCGTCCGAGGCCCAGAAGCGGCACCTGCTGTCGGGCGAGTTCCTGGCCGGATGGGCGCCGCGGAACTCCGCCGCCAGGTTTGAAAGCATGGTGCGGCCGGGGCTGGACCCTGTGGCCCAAATGAGCTACGCTGAGGTCTCATCCTACTTGGCCGACACGCTCCTGCGGGATACCGACGCGATGAGCATGGCGCACTCGCTCGAGGTCCGCCCCGTGTTGCTCGACCACGTACTGGCGGAGTTCGCCTTCGCCCTGCCCGCGGAACTCAAGCTGGACCGAGGAGTGGGCAAGCTGGTGTTGCGCCGGGCGGTCCGGGACCTGCTGCCCGACGAAGTACAGACCCGCCCCAAAGTCGGGTTCGAGTTCCCGTTCCACTCCTGGTTGGCGGGTGCTTTGCGGGAGCGCCTCCGGGACACACTGGCCGGCCAGGCCGCCAAGGCGGTGTTCCGGTCGGGCTGGCTCACTCGCTGCGCACGTCCGCCGCGGTCGGACCGTGACGCTGGCGAGGCTTGGCGCACTCTGATCCTGCTCGGATGGCTGGAGAGAACACGGTGTGATCTCTGACTTGTAACTACTCAGGTACCCCGATTGGGAGACCCCTGTGGCCTTGTGCCACAGGTGAATCAGGTTCACTGGCTACAACGCCGGCGCTTCTCCCCTCCCGTATCCCGCCCGCCGCCGGCGGGCGGGATACGGGAGAGTGGGGGTGGCTTCGGGCTAGCTGGCGAACCTGATTCACCTGCCACGCAAGGTGGCAGGGGTCTCCAAGACGAGACGGCGGATTCCGCGCCTAGCTGAGTAGTTACTCTGACTTCAACGACAAGCCGGCGCCTCAGCAGTACGGACCGGCGGGCGAACCGGAGAACGGCGTGGGAACGTGTGGTGATCAGGCAGCAGGGCCCATTCAGCCTCGCCGATAGTATTGGTAAATGCAGAATAGTCTTGACTAATTCGCATTTCTACTGTATAAATACACATGATTCGGTGGCGGGAAAACCAGGTACGGCAGGATCTCGCGAAGAAACTGGTCTTCTTGATTGGCCCGCGTCAGGTCGGCAAGACCTTCCTGGCGCGCCAGATAGCCGCGGGATGGAACGCGGTGTATCTGAACTACGACAGCTTCGCCGATCGCGAAGTCATTGCCAAGATGCGGTGGCCCGCTGCGGCTGAACTGGTCCTTTTCGACGAAATCCATAAGCTCGACGGTTGGAAGCAGTATCTCAAAGGGGTATACGACACTCGCCCTGCACATCAGCAGCTTCTGGTCACGGGGAGCGCCCGCCTGGACACCTTCAGACAGGGAGGCGAATCCATGGCGGGGCGGTTCTTCACCCATCACCTTATGCCGCTGACCCCGTGCGAACTCCGCCGCGTTGAAAACGTGCCTCTCGACCTGCGCAAGGCGGAGCGACTCATTACCCGCGGGGGCTTTCCGGAACCGTTCCTGGCCGAGACCGATGTTGAGGCGGACCGCTGGCGGCGCGACTATGTGGATGGGTTGATCCGGGAAGACATTCTCGACTTCTCCAACCTCCACGACCTGCGCTCGCTGAAGTTGGTTCTTGAACTCCTGCGCCGCAGGGTTGGTTCGCCAGTGTCCATGTCCTCCATCGCCCGCGATGCCGCTTTGGCTCCCAACACGGTCAAACGCTACCTTGAAGTATTCGAGGCGCTGTGCATCGTTTTCCGCATCTTTCCGCATTCGCGCAATATCGGCCGCTCGCTGCTGAAAGAGCCCAAAGTGTACTTCTACGACACAGGGCTGGTCCTTGGCGACCGTGGCGTCCGGGTAGAGAATCACGCGGCGGTGGCCTTGCTGGCCCATGTCTTCGAGTTGCGGGACCTGCAAGGCGCGGACGCCGAGCTTCGCTACCTCCGCACCAAGGAGGGACGCGAGGTGGATTTCTGTGTCACCCGGGACGATTCGCCGGTTCTCATGGCTGAGGTGAAGCTCTCCGATCCGGAGCCGGACCGCAGTCTGCGGTGGTTCCATACCACATTCGGCATTCCGGCGGTACAACTTGTCCACGACCTGCGGCAGGACGAAGACCACAACGATATCGCGGTAAGGCGTCTCAATCCCTGGCTCGAAGAGATAGATGCCGTATGCCGATAGCGAAACCCGCCGCCAACAGGTACGGCGCCTCCACGCCTGGCGTGCCGGTCATCGCGGTCGCGTGCGGATTCGTCGCCGTGGCCCTGTCGCGGATCCAGGAGCCGGTCGCCCAGGACGAGATCAACTGGCTCTTCACCGCCGATGTCTTCCTGAATGAGGGGCACCGAACAACATCCCCGGTCGCGATGTTTTCGCCGCACCTGTACGTCAACCTCGTCTGGCTGTGCCTCAAGCTGTTCGGCCCCGGAGTGGCGGTGGCCCGCATTCCGGGCGTCCTCGCCTGGGTCCTGACTCTGGCGCTGGTGTGCGTCGTCGTCCGACGGTCGCGTCCAGCGGACGCCGGGACCGCACCGTGCCAGGCGTTCGTGGCCGTGCTGCTCTGTGCGTCGCTGCCTGCCGCAGTCCAGGCAGCGGCCATCATCGACATCGACAACACGGTACTGGTCCCGGCCACCGTGGCGCTTTGTTACGCCTTCGAACGCCTGCTCAAAGAACGATCGGTTGCCTGGCACCTGGCATTCGCCCTGCTGATGTGTTTGGCGCTGTGGTGCCGGACCACGACACCGTTGGTGCTCATGCCCGTGTTTGTGGCCGTCGCTGCGCTGAGCGGCGGCGCTGGTGCGGCGGTCCGCGTCGGCGGCTGGGCTGCGCTCGGGGGTGCCGCATTCGCCGGCACCTGGCTGGTGTACTGCAAGGCGTTCGGGTTTAACGTCTGGGGGCCGCTGTCGTACACCGGGGGCTCACTCGTCTACCGGAGCATCGGGTCCGGTGGTTTCTCGGTTTCATGGTTCGCTCAGAGCCTGGTGTACCTGGTCCTCTGGACCGGCATGCTGACCCCCGTCCTGATCCTGTGGATCACGGGTTCGCGCCTGCGCTCGTGGTGGCGGGAACGCTGTGTCCGGCCGGAGGATATCTACCTGCTGGGCGGCTTGGCTTTGGTGATTGGTTACACGTTCGTGGGCGGCGCCGTGTACGGGTTTCCGAAGCATCACTGCCCGGGATTCCCCCTGCTTTGCATCGCGGCAGGCCTGGCGATGCCGAAGGCGGGCGGGTTGTGCGGCCGGCGCCTGTGGCTGCTGGTCCTGGCCCTGGCTGCCGCGGCGGCCCTGGTGCAATACCTGGTTGTGGGCGACCTGTTGCGCGTCATCCGTTGCGATCTCCGCACCGCAGTGCTGGAGCATGCTTCGGTTCGGCCGTTCGTCGTGTCTGCGGCCGTGCGGGCGATCCTGGGATTCGGGATGTGCGCAGGGCTGGTCGGCCTGTCCAGCCGCGTCCACGGCGGGCGGGCGCTCCTGCTCCCGGTCGCCCTCGTCGTGGTGGTTCTGGGGGTGAACATGGGCTTGGTCGTCTTGCAGCAGGTCCGTCCCTACTACAAGGGCTACAACTACGGCGGGTCCGGCACCGTCGAGACAGCGCGGCGGCTGGATAAATGTGTGCCCGCCGCGCAGGAGATCATAGCCCCCTCCGAGGTGGTCTATTACCTCCACCGCGAGAGGCGCTATCACGAGAACGAGTTCTGGGACAGCCCCGAACGGCTGCGGGTTGCCTTGGAGGATCCACGCACCGGCGCGTTTGTCATCAGCCCCATGACGCACACCGTGGCGCAAGTCCGACAGACGACGGGCGATGGCGAGGTCGCGCGGTTGCTGCGCGAGCAGTTCATGACGGAGCGGATCGGTTCGTTCCGGGTCTCGACCAGGAAGCACGAATGACTTGGCCCGCGGCGGGCACGGTCGGAGCCGCGTTGGTGCCCGCAGCGGATGGCCTTCCCTTCTCCCAGGTGCCCCGCTCTGGGCATGTCAGAACCGGCAGAGGCAGCATCCCGCATGATGGATAGCGGAAACGAAGGCGAGGCCGTGCAGAACGCGATCAGCCGTGACTTGGCGGTGCTTCGCGGAACTGCCAACTACCGCGAATGGATTCATCGGATATGCGTCCCGTTCATCGGGAAACGGATCCTCGAGGTGGGCGCGGGCATTGGCAACTACACGGAGAAGCTCCTCGGGGCTGACTGCGTTTTGGCCACCGATGTCTATCCCCCCTATGTCCGGGAATTGGCGCGACGGTTTGGCTCGGCCGCGAACGTCAAGGTCTCGCAGCTAGACGTGTCGTGCATTGAGCCGCAGGCCGCCGCCCGCATCATGGCAGAGCGGCTGGATACGGTTCTGATGTTCAATGTCCTCGAGCATATTGCGGATCAACCCCCATGCGTCCGCAGCCTGCTCTCCCTGATCGAGCCGGGAGGACAAGTCGTTGTCGTTGGCCCGGCGATCCCTTTCCTGTTCAACAGTCTCGACCGTGCATACGGCCACTATCGCCGGCACACGGTGCAGGAGTTCCGTGACCTTGAACGGGAAATGCAGTTCAGAGTTGTCCATGCGAGATACTTCAACATTGTCGGGGTGGCCGGCTGGTGTCTGAATGGGGCACTTCTCCGCAGAGCACAGCTCTCTGTGTTCCAGACACGTACGTTTGACCTTCTCGTTCCGCTGCTGAGGAGAGTGGAGAGTGTGTTCCCGGTCGGCTTTGGCCTGTCAGTGGTTGTCGTCCTGCGGAAGGTGTCCGGCGCCTTGCCGCCGGAAGTGACGTGAGGCATGTTCCGAAGGGAGTGACGAATGCAGGATACATGCAGGCTCTGTGGGGGATCCCACACCTTCGTGCGATACAGACTCGGCAATCATACGGTCCGTCGCTGCAGGGACTGCGCCTTCATGTGGCTGACGCCGGTTCCCACTCCCGAGGAACTGCGAGCCGTCTATGGGGAGGGTTACTTCGCAAACGATCATTTCATGAGCGGACAGGACTCGGATATCTATGGGTACTACGACTACCTGGCCGAACGGTTCGATCGACAGAGCGGGTATGTTGACTTCCTGAGAGAGGTCCGGTCTGGGGGGTTCACGGGCGGCGAGAAGCCAGCGCGATTGCTGGACATCGGGTGCGGTTTTGGGTTCCTGCTGGATGTGGCCCAAGACGAGGGTTTCCAGGTCGAGGGTGTCGAGTTCAACGAGCGGGTCGTGGCAACGGCCAAGGCAAAGTACAGTTTCCCCATCTACTGCGGGGATGTGGCGGACTTCCCAGGCAAGGGTTATGATGTGATCACCATGTTCGATGTGATCGAACACGTTCTGGACCCCTTTGCGGTGATAGAGAAGTGCTGCAGTATGGTCAGAGTGGGGGGACTCGTGGTCATCGTCACGATGGATTCGGACAGCCCGGTGTCGCTGCTGTTCGGCAAGCGTCTAGAGGACTTCCGAAGGGTCAGGGAGCATCTGACTTTCTGGACGAGGCGGAGTATTGGGCGACTCTTGGAGGAGCGGGGGTTCGGCGTGAAGCGAATCCGCTACTACGGACACACATTCAAGCTGGGGTTCCTGGCCAAGAGAGTTTCCATGTGCAGCGCCGCACTGGGGTGGCTCCCGGCGAAAGCGGTTGCGGCGTTCGGTATAGCCGATGTGCGGATCAGGCTGAACCCCCTCACGAAGATGATGGTCCTTGCGGTACGGGAGCGGTAGGCTGCGGGCACACTGCGAGAGAGGTGAGACCATGGTGCGGCTTTCGAATAGCGACGATTGGACAGGGGGGCGGTCTCGGGAGGGTTGGCTGGGCTATCCGCCCCGGGTGTGGGCGGGGTTGCTGGTTGTCGGCTTTTTTCTGCAGGTTGCGGGGATGCTGTATGCCAACGGCGGGGTCTTCCATGCGGGGGATTCAGAGCAGTACATCGGAAGTGCCGACAATGTGTTGCACGGTCTGCCCCCCGTGGGATTCCGCAGTGCGTACATTGGGTACGTCATGGTCGTGGCGACGTTCAAGTTCCTGGGGCTTGGCCTGCCGGGTGTCGTGGCGTTTCAGGTGGTTCTCGCCTTGGTGACTGCAATGGCCGTCTTCGATCTCGGCAGGAAGGCGGGGGGAATGGGGGCGGGCTACATGGCGGCGGCCTTGTTCCTCTGGAATCCGGATGTCGTCAGGTGGCACGTCTACATTCTGTCGGACTCAACCTACATGTCGATGGTGGTTCTGACGGTGTGGAGCGCCCACCGTGCCACAGAGCGGCGGACGCCGGGCGCACTTGCCATCGCTCTTGTGCTTCTGTGCGCGGCGACGCTGATCCGTCCACACGGCTGGGTACTCCCGCCAGCGGTCTTCGGGTCCTGGGCGATCCTTCTTCCCACGAGTCAGTGGAAGCGAGCCTTCTTCCTCGGGGCGGTAGTCGTAACGTTCCTTCTCCTGATGGTGTGTGGATCGTACTTCAAGGAGAAGAGAAAGGAGGCGACGGACTCGGTCCAGCGGCTGTTCTGCGGGCATGTGTTCGGCGCTCCCCCGAATCCGTGGGCGGTGAGTATGCCCGTGTCTATGCCCGGTGACGACAGGGAGGTCGCCCGATACATCCTCAGGCACCCCCTTGCCTGCGCCAAGCTGGGGTTGGCAAGGATCGGAGCCGAAGTCGTTCACGGTCGCCCGTACTTCTCAGTTCGTCACAACCTGTTCATCGTCGTGGTCTACCCGGCGCTCTACCTCCTGGCTCTATGGAGTTGTTTTCGGCTCTGGCGTACTCCCCTGGTGCTTCTCGTCCTGATGGTCGCAACTGGCCACAGTGGCGTTGTTGCCCTGACGTTTGCCGATATCGATGGGCGAACCGTCCTTTACATGTACGCGCTGTTGGCAGTCCTGGCGTCGTTGTCTCTGGCCCGCTTGGTGGGGCGGACTGATCTCGGCCCGCATGAACCGGCACCGTCCGCCCCGAATCGTCAGGCATAGCGCTCTGCCTTTGCGCCGGCCCATCGCGTGTCCTGCCTGTGCGGCAGACGGACGATTTGGCGGGTGAGGACGGCGGGGATCTCGCACCGGGAAAGAGGGTCGAGGTCTCCCCAACGGCAGTCGGTCATCTGGTGTTGTGGCTGCAGTCCACCAACGGAGATACTGCCCGTTGCGAATCCTTCAAGTCAACACCGCCGACTCGGGCGGGGGCGCCGAGGGGTCGGCCATGCGGCTGGTCGAGGAGTACCGGCGGCGTGGCCACGATTCCTGGCTGGCGGTCGGGCGCAAGTATGGCGTCGATCCCGACGTCCTTGAGATTCCGGTCGCCCCGGCGCCGGGCGCAGCGGGGCGACTGCTCCAGGGGCTGGCCACGGGCTTACGCCGGCGGTTTTCGGGCAACAGTGTGGTGCGGGCCCTGGAACGACGGTCGCTGCAGATCGCCGACCCCGAACGCCGCCGCGCCTGGTGGCGCGGCCACGAGGTCTTTCACTTCCCGGGCTCGCGACAACTGCTGCAGTTGTCGCCGCGCGTGCCGGACATCGTGCATTGCCACAACCTGCACGGTTGGTATTTCGACCTGACCTTCCTGCCGGAACTGAGCCGGCAAGTGCCCGTGGTCCTGAATCTGCGCGACGCCTGGCTGCTCACCGGGCACTGCGCGCACTTTTTCAACTGTGAACGCTGGAAGCACGGCTGCGGCCAGTGTCCGGACCTCCAGACCTATCCCGCGATCCGACGCGACGCTACGGCCGCGAACTGGCAGCGCAAGGCCGAGATCTATGCCGCCAGCCGGCTTTACGTCACCACCATCTCGCAGTGGCTCGCGGACTGTGTGCGCGAGTCCATGCTCAAGCCCATGGAGTGTCGCGTCATCCCCAACGGCATCGACCTGGATGTGTTCCGGCCCGGCGACAAGGTGCAAGCCCGACAGGCGTTGGACTTGCCTCTGGACCGGCGAATCGTGCTCTTCGCAGGGACAGGCCTGCGCCAGAACCCCTTCAAGGACTATTCGACCGCGCGGCGCGCCATGGCGCTGGCTGCCGCACGGGCCAGCGCGGCGGACGGGGGGCTGCTGTTCCTCTGTCTCGGTTCGCACGGTCAAACCGAGGTGGACGGCCCGCTGACCGTACGGCATGTGCCGTTCGTGCGGAGTCCGCAACGGATGGCGGAGTACTACCGCGCCGCCGACGTCTACCTCCATGCGGCCAGAGCCGAGGCGTTCGGCAAGGCGGTCACCGAGGCCATGGCGTGCGGGACCCCGGTGGTCGCCTCCCGCGTCGGCGGCATTCCCGAACAGGTGGTGGACGGCCAGACCGGGTTCCTGGTCCCCGTCGGCGACGGCGACGCCATGGCAGAGCGGCTCACCGGATTGCTGGCCGACCCTGGCCTGCGGGCAGAGGCGGGGTGGCGCGCGGCGCAGCGCGGCGCGACGTTCTCGCTGACACGCCAAGTCGACAGCTTCCTTGCCTGGTACGAGGAGATCATCGACCTGTGCGGGTAAATCCTGAGAGAGAAGAGGCCCCACCGTGGACGCCAGGATGCGCCTGTTCGTAGTGGGCTCGCAGTGCGCGGAACGAAGTGGAGCGCCAAGAGCCCATCCGGCGCGTTGCGGCGGTCTGGCGCGGGGATGGTGTCTTGCCCGGCGGACAACCGCCGGGACTGCGACACCACTACGAGCGGCGCCGCGACCGATGCCTGTTCGCACGAGGGCGTCATCCCGCGCGGCTGGATCTACCCGTACAGGTCGGGGATTATGGCCGCCACAAGACGCGCTTCGTAATGCCTCGCCGCGCCTCCGGTCTTGAGTTCCGGTCCCGGTGCGGTACCTTCACTGGGCCGTTCGCACTTGCGGTTCAGCCAACGTTCCGAGTCGGGTTACTGGGAACACAACAGGTCCAAGGCGTGCGGCAGGTGTGGTTTCACAACTGAGAAGGTCCTGAGCTTGATCAACATCGCGGTTTTGGGCTGTGGACACTGGGGTGGGAACTATCTGCGCCTGGGCAGCGCTGCGGAGGGAGTCCGACTCGTTGCCTGCGCCGACGCCAGCCAGGAGCGCGTGGCGGCGGTGCGGCGGATGTATCCCGAGGTCGAGGCTTCGACCTCGGCGTCCGACATTCTGGCCAGGGACGACATCCAAGCCGTGGTGATCGCTACGCCCACGGAGACCCACTACCTGTTGGCCAGGCAAGCATTGGAGTCCGGAAAGGACGTCTTGTGCGAGAAACCACTCACCGCTTCCGTCGGCGAGGCGGCGGAGCTGGTGCGGATATCGCAAGACCGGAACCGGATCCTGATGACTGGGCACATTTTCCTCTTCAACCCAGGGATTCGGAAGGTGCGGGATTGCATCACCGCGGGTGAATGCGGGAAGCCCTGCTACCTGCACTCCGTCCGCACGAACCTCGGCCCGTTCCGGCGTGACGTGAACGTCGTCTGGGACCTGGCGCCCCACGATATTTCCATCTTCTCATACCTGCTGGGGGCACAGCCGTTCCGGGTCTGGGCCAAGGGCGAATCATTCCTTCAACCGGGCATTGAGGACGTGGCGTTCATCACGCTGGCCTATCCGGACAAGGTACTAGGCCATATGCACGTCAGTTGGCTGGAGCCCAGGAAGGTGCGCCAGATCACGGTCATCGGGGACAAGAAGATGGTTGGCTGGGACGACCTCGACCCCGTCGGCCCTGTCCGCGTCTACGACAAGAGCGTTGGCCGGGACCGGTTCTACGACAACTTCGGCGAGTTCTGCCTCCTGGCGCGCGAAGGAGACATCACGATTCCGCGAGTGACCCTGGGCGAGCCCCTGAAGGCGGAATTCGCCCACTTCCTCGATTGTGTGACCACCCGCAAGGCGCCCGTCACGGATGGCGCCAACGGGTTGCAGGTGGTCAAGGTGCTCGCCGCGATTCAGCGCTCGATGCAGCAGGATGGCTTGCCACAGGAGGTGGATGCATGACGACTGAAGCGGCTGACGCGGTGTCTCCCGCTGACCCCTTGGTCTCTGTGGGGCCGGGCAGTCATGTTGACCCCCAGGCAACCGTCGGTAGTGTTCCCGGCCGCAAGGTTGCCAGCCTGGTCGGCAGCATTGGCCGCAACGCGACGATCCGCTCGGGGACCGTGATCTATGCCGGGACGCAGATCGGCGAGGGGTTCGAGACGGGGCACCACGTCGTCATCCGGGAGGAAAACCGGATCGGTGACCATTTCCGCATATGGAACAACTCGACCGTCGATTACGGCTGCATCATCGGCAACGGCGTCCGCATCCACTGCGGCGTGTATGTCGCGCAGTACACAACGATCGAAGACGATGTGTTCATCGCCCCTGGCGTGATGATCGGCAACGACCCGCATCCGATATGCACGCGGTGCATGAAGGGGCCCACCATCAAGCGGGGTGCGAGAATCGGCCTGAACGCCACGCTGCTGCCCCGCGTGATCATCGGCGAGGGCGCTCTGGTGGGTGCGGGTGCGGTAGTCACCCGGGATGTGCCGCCCGGGGCGGTCGTTGCCGGCAATCCTGCCAGAGTCATTAACTCCGTGGCCAATCTGACCTGCAAAGCCGGGATCCTGGATCGGCCCTATGGTCAGGTCAAGTGCGAGCCGCCCCCGGCCGGGACGGCGCGCGGCGCGACAACGTCCGGCGCGCGGGCAATCCTCGTCCTGCCGGCCCTCAACGAAGTGGGGAAGATCAGCCGCGTCATCGATCGGACCAAGGCCCTGGAGGGCGGGTTCATCGAGGAAATCCTTGTCGTTGACGACGGCTCGACGGACCGCACGGCCGACGAGTCGGCGGAGCATGGCGCCAAGGTCATCAAGCACCCGAAGAACATGGGGGTTGGGGCCGCCATCCGCACCGGGATTGACTATGCCATTCAGAATCAGTTTGATATCGTCGTGGTCATGGGCTCCGACGACCAGGACAATCCGAGCGAGATTCCGCGGGTCCTCCGGCCGATCCTGCATGACCACTTCGTCTTTGTCCAAGGGTCCAGATACCTGGCGGGCGGCGCACGGGTCAACATCCCCCTTTTCCGACGGGTCACCACGGCCATCTACTCGGTGCTGTTCAAGACCATCATTCGGTTTCCCGTGACGGACGGCACCAACGGGTTCCGTGCCTTCCGCACCTCCGTGCTCAAGGACCGGTCCATCAATCTGTGGCAGGCGTGGCTGGACCACTACGAGCTCGAGCCGTACCTGTTCTATAAGGTCATCGAAACGGGGCTTCCGGTCACCGAGGTGCCGGTGACGAAACGGTATCCCAAGGGGAAAGTCGGCTATACCAAGATGGTCCCGATCCTCGACTGGTGGAGCATTCTCCGGCCGCTGGTCTACCTCCGCCTGGGTCTGCGCAAGTAAGCGACCAGTGCAATACCCCGACCCCACCGGCCTTGTGCCGGTGGTGAAGGAGGTTGGTTTGGCTAAGCGGACCGTCCCCCGCCCGGATTTTCCTCTTCTCCGGTCGGACCGCGGCCGCTGTCCGACCGGAGAAGAGGGGGGCCACGGATCGACCAGCCGTTGGACCTGCTTCACCACCGGCGCAAGGCCGGTGGGGTCGCCAAGCCGTCCCTATTGCACAGGTCGAAAATAAGAGGGCCTCTCGCATGCAAGTGCCATTCCTGGACCTGAAGACTCAGTACGAGACCATGGCGGTCGAACTGAACGAGGCCGTCACGGCCGTCATGAAACGAGGGGACTTCATCCTCGGCAAGGAGGTCGGGCTCTTCGAGCAGGAGTTCGCCGCCTTCTGTGGGGTACGCCACGCCGTCGGCGTGGCGTCGGGGACCGACGCGCTGATTCTGGCCTTGATGGCCGACGGCATCGGCCCGGGCGACGAGGTCATCACTGCCGCCAACACCTTCATCGCCACGGTGCTGGCCATTTCCGCCGTTGGCGCCAAGCCCGTACTGGTGGATATCGACCCGACCACCGACACGCTCGACATAGACAAAGCCACCGCAGCGGTTACCGCGCGAACCCGGGCCGTCATCCCGGTGCACCTCTATGGGCAGACCGCCGACATGGACCGGGTGCTGCAACTGGCTCGCACCTGCAATCTGAAGGTCATTGAGGACGCCTGCCAGGCCCACGGCGCCGACTTCCGTACGCGCATGGCCGGATCCATGGGGCATGCCGGGTGTTTCAGCTTCTACCCCGGCAAGAACCTCGGTGCGTACGGCGACGGAGGGATGGTGGTCACCGACGACGGCGATCTTGCCGCCCGACTGCGAATGCTCCGCAACTACGGGCAGCGGGTCAAGTACTGCCACGAACTGCGAGGCATGAACAGCCGGCTGGATACCCTGCAGGCGGCCGTGCTGCGGGTGAAGTTGAAGCGGCTTCCGGCGTGGAACGAGGCGCGGCGTGCTCACGCGTGCCGTTACAACGAACAGCTCAAGGATTCGGGGGTCGTGACCCCGGTCGAGGCGCCGGGGCGGAAGCATATCTACCACCTCTATGTCGTCAGGACCCAGAACCGCGAAGGCCTGCGACAACACTTGGAAGGGCGTGGTGTCGCCGTTGGCATTCACTACCCTGTGCCCGTTCATCTGCAAGCAGCTTACAAGGACCTGGGATACGCTGAAGGCGCCTTCCCGATCACCGAACAACACGCGGCGCACGTCCTCTCCCTGCCCATGTTTCCGGAACTGACGGAAGAACAGATTGGTTACACCGTCACGGCCGTCCGCGAAGCCGCCGCTCGGTGACATCGTTGTCGAAACGAAACCGAAGACACCCAGAGCCCGCGAGGACGCGGGCGCTCCAGGAGTTGGCACGGGGCCTGACTTGGAGCGCCCGCGTTCTCGCGGGCTCTGGAAGCGACGTTGTCAGTTTCACCTTGGCATGACCGGGCGGGATCCCGCCCGGGGGGACTCTGATGCCCGAAACCACCTCTTCCTGTACCAGTACTTCCACGAAACCGGGCTGGCCCGAGCTTGCCGCTCTCGCCTACCTGGCGCTGCTGCCGTTGAACATCCAGCTCCGCGGACCGCTTTTTGCTCACGACCTGCTGGTCCCCGTGCTGGTCGCGGCCGTGCTCCGCTCCGGACGACTGCGGGATGCATTTCGGCTTCCGGGGCTGCTGCTGACCGTATTTCTGGGCCTGGCCGGCCTGGCAACCCTCTGCCACGGGTTGGCTCGCCGCGACCTGTATGAGCTTGCCATCTTCGCGTATATGGCGGTGGTATTCTGGTTCTTCCGCACCGTTGAACTGGACCGGAAGCGCCTCCACTGGCTGGGCCTGACGATCCTGACGGTCTTTTGCGCGTACGCGGCGGGGCAGGCGGTCCTGGGCGTCCACGACACCTATGCCGCCTACGAGGGAACGACCCTCGGTTTCATGGCGAAGCGGTTCTTTTTCACGTTCGCCCATCCGAACCTTGCGGGCTCCTACTACGTGCTGCCTGTCCTGTGCATCATGTTGGCGTACTACGCGGGGTCAGGCCTTGGCATTTGCAATTGGCTACCTGCCAATTGCAAATGCCAAGGCCTGACCCCGGAGTGGGGGTTGCGGCTCCTGCTCGTGGGGGTTCTGTGCGTGCCGCTGCTTCTGACGGTTAGCCGGCACATGCTTATCAGCCTGGCGGTGATCCTGCCGTTTGCCCTCGGGCCGGTGGTCGGCGTGCGCCGTGGGACCGTGTTTCCGGCCAGCGGAACCGTTCTCGCCCTTGTTTTCGGCCTGTTCTATCTCACGCTCCTGGTGCCGTTCTTCCCCCTCCAGCGCGAGTTTCCGTTCTTCAATCATGCCACATGGGGTATGTATACGATCCATCAGGTGGTCTACGGCAAGATGATCCTGCTGGATCTGAAGTCGTTTTTCATGGGTGTCGGTCGCGCCGGCGTGTACGACCTGTACCCGCAGTTGGTGAATGTGGAGGGGGCGCGGGCCATCCTGGCTCAGTACAAGAGCGAGTTTTGCATGCCTGCGTTCACCACCTACATGGACGCACACAACGAGTACCTGAACCTCGCCACAGCCTTCGGCGTGCCCGCGATGGCGGCCTGCTACGCCTTCTGGATCGCCGCGGCGGGCGCCGTACCGCGGCGCAACCGCTGGCACGGCCTGCTCTGCCTGTTCGTCGCGGCGGTGTGCCTGGCCTCACTGTGGGATGACCTTCTGAGCAAGCGTTGGATCTGGGCGTCGCTGGGGATTCTGGTTGGGCAGGCGGACCGGGCCGCGGCGGCCACTGACAAGGGAGAGGGGCATGGATCTTAGCGTTGTGTTCCCCTGTCTGAACGAGGAGCAGACCTTGGGCTTCTGCATCGGCGAGGTGCGGAATGCTCTCGAGTCGACCGGCATCAGCTACGAAATCGTCGTCGCCGACAACGGCAGCACCGACGGCTCGATGCGCGTGGCCGAAAGCGCCGGGGCGCGAGTCGTGCCGGTCGCCGAGAAGGGATACGGGGCCGCGGTCAATGGTGGAATTGTCGCTGCCCAGGGAAAGTATGCGATCTTCGCAGACGCAGACGGCAGCTACCGGCTCGGCGACGCACCGGCGTTGTATCGCAAGGCGGAAGAGGCCAGTGCCGACATGGTGGTGGCTTCCCGGCTGAAGGGCGAGATCGAGCCAGGCGCCATGCCGCCGCTACACCGGTACCTGGGCACGCCGGTGCTGACCTGGCTCATCAACCGGCTCTACGGGGGCCGCCTGTCCGACTGCAATTCCGGCTTCCGGTGTGTGCGCCGGGACGCCTATGAGTCGTGGGGGATTCGGGCCAGCGGCATGGAATTCGCCAGCGAGCTGCTGGTCAAGGCCCTGAAACACCGCGCCGTCATTGTAGAGGTGCGGTCCGGACTGCGCCCCGACCGCCGGTCCAGGCCACCGCACCTGCGCACGTGGCGAGACGGCATGCGCCACCTGCTGTTCATCCTCTCCGAGCGCCCGGAGCTGTTCGAATGGACCGGGCTGGCACTGCTCGTCGCAACCTCACTGCTGCAGGTCTTGGCATTCGCCGTCGGTCCGACCCGGATCGGATGCCTCAACGTGTTCGACTATCACAGCCAGGCGCTGTTGATTCCTCTCGGCTGCGCCGGCATCCAGCTCTACCTTTTCAGTTGCTACCTCTTTCTCTCGGGGACGGACCACTCCACCGCCCTGACACGTAACCTGCTCCGACTGAATGAGGCGTGGCTCCTGCTGCTGCTGCTCGGGCTCTGCTCGGTCGAAGGCCTCGGCCTGCTGTGGATCCTGTGGAAGTGGACCCAATCGCACTTCGCCAATATCGACCTGATCCGCGCCGTCCTGTTCGTGACTCATTTCCTGTGCGTGCTCGGATTCCTCAGTGTCGGACTGCTGGGCATCCATGTGTTCAAGAACCGGTACAGGCAACTTGGTGGCCCGTTGCGGGACGGGGCAGGCAAGAGCGGGTGAGTCGTCGCGAAATGGGGGCCGGAGCGGCCCGCAAATGTGAATCCCAAAGTTCACCAAACCATTCACGGCCCTTCTGCGGTCTGTCACCACCAGCCGACGCCCGCCCGGCGGCGCTTGGCGGTGCAGGCCGTCACTTTGCTGCTTGGGCTTCTTGGCGTCCCGTTCTTCGCTGCCGCCGGAACGACCCTCGAGATTACCCCGGCGACACCCCTTTTCGCCGCGCCGTCGATCGCCGCCAAGGTGATCCGGGTCGTTGACTCCGATACGACCCTGGACGTGCTGGAGACCCGGAACGTCTTCGTCGAAGAGAATCCTGCCGTAAGACTCCAGCGGGAGTGGCACCCGTTGCTGATGGCCGCGCAGTTCCACAGGGTCCGTCTTGACCCGACGACCGAGGCATGGGTGAGTCAGGATTTCCGATACGACACCGAGACCCGTCTGGTGGTGCCGGTCTGCTACCCGTATGCCCGATTCATGTTCCTCTATGCGCTGGCCTGCATCGGGTTTGCCGGCCTGTTGCTGTACGGCGCGCGGCGCGGGCACTTGAGGGAGGTGTTCCGCGGTGGACACGAGCTGATCTTCACGCGTGCGACCGGTGTTTGGTGCGTCGTTCTGATCGTCACGTTGCGCCTGCTTCTCCTGGCCTGGGTCCGACTGAACGCGGGCAATCTCTTCCCGCGTCCGGTCGACGAGCTTGGCTACTTCAACGTTGGGGCCGGGATCCTCAGCGGGCGTTTCGGAGAGCCCTGGAATTTCACGATCGGATTGCCCATCCTCTACATCCCCGTGATGGCGGCCCTGCGCATTTCGAATCACGACGACATGGCCGTCTGCTTCTCGTTCGTCAACAGTGTGGTTTTTTTCCCTGCCGCGCTGGTCCTGGTCTTTTGGGTCGTGCAACGCCTCGCCAAGGCGTCGCGGCCGGCCCTCGTCGTCGCGCTGCTGTGGGCCGTGCTCCCGTTCTTCTATTTCCCCGTGGAGTTCCACTCGACGTCGCCGACGGTCGAGCCCCTGTTCAAGAGCGTGTTTGCCACGCCCGACTTCGATTCGGCCAGTTACCGGCTGTACTACATCTTCACCGCGGTCGGTCTCAATGGCATGAGCGAAGCGGCGTCCGCCCTGTTCATCCTGTTGACCGTTTACCTGGCGCTGTCTCTCGAGCCGGGGACACGGCAAGTGCTGATCGTGGGCGGGCTCTTTGGGTTCGCGTGCATGATTCGCATCAACAACATCTTCTTTGCGCCGCTGCTGGCGTACCTGTTTTGGGTCGGAAACAAGGCGGCCGGTGCAGGGCTCGGCGACAACCTCCGGCGTGCGCTCATGGCCGTCGTGGCATTCATCGTGGTGTTCTCACCGCAGTTCGTCCTGAACCAAGTCCAGTTCGGGAACCCCTTGACGTTTCCGTACGTCCTGCACAGCACGGGCGCCGCCAGAGGATTCGAACTCTCATGCCTGCCGCGGGGAATCCCGCTCATCGTCGGGTGCAACTATGTGCTGATGAGCGCTGCCGCCGTGGGGTTGCTGTTCTTCCGGAGCCGCTTTCTCAGGAACACCCTGGGGTTGTGGGCTATCCCCTTGGTCGTTTTTTTCGCGGGCTATGCCGTTGCGGGCGCGAGCCCGATCCGGTTCATTCTGACGGCGCACCCAGCGCTCATCGCGGCCTTCGTCTGCACCGACGTCTGGACGGAGGCGGACTGGAAGTGCCGTCTCGCGGCGGCCGCGATCGTGACGGCCAATTTCGTGCTGGTCTCGCCGGTCGCACGGTTCACTCCGTCGTTCCCGTTCGCGCTCGAGCAGTGGGCCGGTGGCATCATGGTGGCTCGGCACCTGGCGATCTGGGTTCCGCTGCTCTCGGTCGGGGTGGCCGTGTTTGTCCTCCGTGGCGCACCCCGCCTTCTTGTTTTCGTGATCGCCATTCTGACGCTCTTCAATGCCGGCAGTCCCCAGTTTGTCTTTGCGTTGTTACTCGGCGTCTTGGGGTGGATTGGTTTCGACTGGGCGCGCGACGGCGCCGTGACCCTGAGGACACCGCCCTGCAGGCCGTCGGGCAGCGAACCCCAAACATCGGGTTGCGCGGGGGGGGGCTGAGGCGGGGCATGGAACGTCTTGACGAGAGCGCGCCGGGGGCGCGCCGGAGACGCATTGCCCGTCTCACAATAGTCTTCAGCCCGTGAGAAGGTTCTGGACAAGGTTTGGCATAGCGACAATGACGACCCGTGCGGGTGAATCTGGTCACGGCACCGTTCGTAGTGGTGTCGCAGTCCCGGTCCCGCCTGACAGGCGGGATCCGCCGGGCAAGACACCATCTCGACACCACGCGGCCGCAACACGCCCGGCTTCGGTCAGAAACTTCTCCGCGACACGCCAGATGGGCTCTTGGCGCTCCACTTCGTTCCGCGCACTGCGAGCCCACTACGAACAGGCGCATCCTGGCGTCCATGGCGGGGCTTCTTCTCTCTCAAGATTTACCCGCACAGGTCGGACAATGATAAGACGATGAGTCCGAACTACGGCGTCATCACCATCTGCCTGAACGCGGCCGGCACGCTGCGCCGCTGCCTGGACTCGGTCCTGAGCCAGACAGCGCCGCCGGCGCAGTACGTGCTCGTCGACGGTGGTTCGACGGACGGGTCGCTTGAGATCCTGCGGGAGGCCGTAACGGCAGCGCCGTCGCGTTGGCCTTCGACCGAGGTGCGCCTGCTGCAGCAAACGGCCGGCGGCGGGATTCCGGCGGCGTGGAACCTGGGCCTGCGCGAACTCCGCACCGATGTGGTCTTCATCTTGAACAGCGACGACTGGTACGCGCCCGACACCGGAGCCGTCGTGCTCGAATTCTTCACCGCCCACCCGGACGCGGACCTGCTGGCGACCGGGGTCCGTTTCTGTACCGGTCCGGATGACCCCGGAGCGGTGATAGCGTACCCGAAATCGTTCCGTCTGTTTCCGTTTCTCATGCCGGTGATGCATCCCGGCTGTTTCGTGCGCCGCTCCGTCTACGAGCGGCTGGGCCTGTTTGACGAGTCGCTCAGCATCTCGGCGGACTACGATTTTGTCTATCGCTGTTTCAGAAGCGGCATGAGGATCGCGACACTCGGGAAATCGTTCACCAGCATGCAGATCGGTGGCCGGGCCGGCCGCAGTCGGCCAACGGCGCGGCGCGAGACCCTGCAGGTGGGCCTGCGCCACTCGCGGTTTGCCTTACTGCCCTGGATGGCATACGGTCTGAGGGTCATCCTGGGCCGGTAACCGTCCGTCCGCTCCGCGATCGTCAGCAACGACGGACGGTGGCGCGGGACCTCCGGGACCGCAGTGGGGTACCTCGGTTCGTCCCGAACCGAGACCCTCGGCCGGGGATCCGTCTTCGCCCAGGCAGCTTCGCCGGACAAGCCCGGCCGACGCACCCTGCTTCGGCGCGGGACGCGCCGAGCCACTGCGGCCGTACCTATGCGAGGCTGGATTTAGCCGCGCAGGTTGAAAGGCCTCAACGTACGCTCATGTGCGGTATCACCGGAATCTTTCACGTCAGTGATGGCGACGGCACGGCGCCGTGGCATGATCTGCTACGGTCGATGACCGCCGCCTTGGCACACCGTGGTCCGGACGACGAAGGCATCGAGGCGGGCGGGTTCTGGGGCCTGGGGACGCGGCGTCTGGCCATCATCGGCGTCCCGTCCGGCCATCAGCCGATGGCCAATGAGGACCGTACACTGTGGGTGACCTTCAATGGCGAGATTTACAACCACAACGTCTTGCGGCGGAAGCTGAAAGAGCAAGGACACCAGTTCCGGACGGCGGCGGATACCGAAGTCCTGCTCCACCTCTATGAGCAGTGCGACGGCCGCGTCGAGCCCATGGTGCGGCAGCTCGAGGGCATGTTCGCGTTCGGGCTGGTCGACGTGTCGCGGCGGCGGTTGATCCTGGCGCGCGACCGTCTGGGCAAGAAACCGTTGTTCTACTCCGTTCTGCCGGCTGGCGAGGTGGTTTTTGCCAGCGAACTCGGGGCCATTCTCAAGCACCCCGGCGTGCCGCGAGAGCTCAACCGCCAGGCCGTCGACGACTATCTGAACCTGATGTGCATCCCGGCCCCCGACACCGTGTTCCGCTCAGTCCAGAAACTGCCGCCGTCCTGCTGGATCGAATTTTGGCAGGACCATCCGCCGTCCGCCGCCCTCGCGCAGCGTTACTGGCGGCCGGCGTACGAGCGGAAGTCATCGTTGTCGCTGAACGACGCGGCGGCCCAGGCGCGGGACATCCTTGACCGGGCGGTGGTCAAGCGGCTTGAGTCCGAGGTCCCGTTGGGCGCCTTTCTTTCGGGCGGGCTGGACTCGTCGGTTGTCGTCGCGCTGATGCAGCGGCACGTGCGGACGCCGGTGCGGACCTTCACGGTCGGCTTCGAGGTCGAGCGCTATGACGAACGGCGCTATGCGCGCCTGGCCGCCGCCTATGCCGGCACGCAGCACCAGGAGCGGGTCGCCGAGCCGCGCGACCTCGACCTGCTGCGGCGGCTGGTCAAACACCACGGCGAACCCTATTGCGATTCCTCCATGCTGCCCACGGCGCTGCTCTGCCAGTTTACCCGCCAGCATGTGACCGTGGCGCTGAGCGGCGACGGCGGCGACGAGCTGTTTGGCGGCTACCAGCGCTACCAGATCATGTGGCTGCAGCGGTACCTGCAGGCCGTGCCGTTGCGCTGGCGCCGCGCCGGCTGCAATCTGCTGCTGCGCACGCTGCCCGAGGCACGGGCTCCGCGCACGACCTTGGCGAGCCTGCGCCGCCTCCTTGCCGCTTTCGGAAGCGAGGACGTCGCCGGGTATGCCGGTTTCCAGCAGGTGTTCTCCGCGGCGGCCCGGCGCGAGTTGTACCGCGAGCCGGACCAGGTGCCGTGCCTGGCCGATGTGCCCCCAGCCTGGGAGGAAATCCTGCGGCAGGGTTCGGCGCGGGAATTTGTCGAGCGGTTCATGGAACTGGACCTGCACGCCTACCTCCCGTCGGATATTCTCGCCAAGGTCGACATTGCCAGCATGATGTTTTCCCTCGAAGTGCGTTGCCCATTCCTCGACCATGAACTGGTGGAGTTCATGGCCGCGCTGCCGCGGCAGTACAAGGTCGGCCCGGGCTATCGGAAGCGGCTCCTGCAGAAGCTGGCGCGGGGGCTGGTTCCGGAGCCGGTGCGGCGTCGGGGAAAGCGCGGCTTCGGTGTTCCGTTGGCAGAGTGGTTTCGCGGCGACCTGCGCAATGTCATCCGGGAACTGGGAGCGACCGAAACGTGGGATGCGGCCGGGCTGTTCCGCCCCGACGTGGTCCGGCGCCTCGTCGAGGAGCATCTGGCCGGGACTCGCGACCACAGCTTCCGCCTTTGGGCGCTACTGTGCCTCAAGTTGTGGTGGGAAGAGGTCGGCTCGGTGCGGTAACGCACCGTGCCGCCGTTCGTAGTGGTGTCGCAGTCCCGGCGGTTGCCCGCCGGGCAAGACACCATCCCCGCCCCGCGCCGTCACCACACGTCCGGCTTCATTCAGAAACTTCGCCGCGACACGCCAGATGGGCTCTTGGCGCTCCACGTTGTTCCGCGCGCTGCGAGCCCACTACGAACGGGTGCATCCTGGCATCCGCAGTGAGTCCTTCTCTCTCTCTCTGACGCTGCGAAAACATCGGCGCCTCGCGGTCGATTCTCTCACCGCTTTTCAGGACTGACACGCACAGGTCGTCTTCCTTTCCGAACCCTGAACCCTCGTGACGCCCATGGACGAACACGCACTCAACGTCTTGGGGTATCCCGCACTGCTGCAGGCAGTTGCGGGCTATGCTCAAACCTCGGGCGGCCGTGATCTGCTGCTCCGGCTGCGGCCGGCCGTAGACCTCGCCCAGGTCACCGCGCACCACGGCCTCTACGCCGAGTGCCTGGCTCTGCTCGAAACCGGCTCAGCAGCGCCGGACCTGGGCTTCCCGGATCTGGCGGAAATCCTGGCCCGGGTGGCGCCCGAGGGTGCCGTCATCGAGGGTCCGGACCTGTTGCAGTGCCAGGAACTTTTGCGCCGCAGTACGGCGGTGCAGGGATTCTTGCAGCGCGAGGAGTGTCGGGGCTGCCGTCACCTCCTGGAACTGGGCCGTGCTTTGGACCCCTGCGTCGAACTGCAGCAGCGGCTGCAGCGTGCTCTGGACAAAGACGGGGAACTGGTGGATCGGGCGAGCGAGCGGCTGCGCGAACTTCGCACCGAAATCCGGTCCATCGAGCGTCGTATCCAGACGGCGCTGGACACGCTTCTGAAAGCCCCGGGGTTGGACCCCGTCCTCCAAGAGCGGTTTGTGACTGTCCGCAACGGACGATACGTGATTCCCGTGCGACGGGAGGAGAAGGCGGGGCTTCCGGGTGTCACCCATGATCACTCCAACAGTGGCCAGACGCTGTTCATTGAGCCGACACAGACCTTGCCCCTGGGCAACGACTTGGCCGACGTGCGGCTGCACGAACGGGACGAGTGCCGCCGTATTCTGGCGGACCTGAGCGCTCAGGTCCGCGGTCGCCGTGCCGCCGTGGAAGCGAACCAGCAGGTTCTGACGGAAATGGACGCGGCGCTGGCTGTCGCCGCCTGGGCGTGCGACTACCACTGCACGTTGCCGGTTTTCGGGGCAGAGTTCGGGCTGGTCCGGGCTCGGCATCCACTCCTGGAGAAACAGTTCCGAACCGCTGGTGGGACACGCCAGGTCGTGCCGATCGATGTGCGACTCAAACCGCAGACACGCGTGTTCCTGCTCACCGGCTCGAACACGGGGGGCAAGACGGCGGCTCTGAAAACGATCGGGCTCCTGGCCCTGGCGGCTCAAGCCGGGTTACCACTCCCGGTTGACGCAGCCAGCCGCTTCGTGGTGTTCCGACAGGTCTTTGCCGACATCGGCGACGAGCAGTCGCTGCTGACCAACCTGAGCACCTTCAGCGCCCACATTAGCCACGTCGCCAACGTGCTGCGGCAACTCGGGTCGGCCCCGGCGCTGGTGCTCCTCGACGAATTGGGCGCCGGCACCGACCCGCTCGAGGGCGGTGCCTTGGCCTGCGCAATCCTGGACGAGCTCTGCCGTCGCGCCGCGCTGACTGTGGCCACAACCCACTTGGGCACGGTGAAGACCTTTGTGCACGAGCAGGCGGGCATGCTGAACGCCTCCGTGCGCTTCAACGTTGAAACCCTGCAACCCGAGTATGTGCTGGACATCGGCCGGCCGGGCGCCAGCAACGCGCTCAACATCGCCCGCCGGCTGGGACTGCCGAACCACATCCTGCATCGGGCCGAGAGGCATCTCTCGAGCGACCATCTGCGCCTTGAAGGCATTCTGGGGCAGATGGAGGAGGACCAGCGCCGGCTGTCCGTGCGGGAAGATGAACTGCAGGCGACCGTCACCGATCTGGCCCGGGACCGCACGGAGCTGCGGAAGGAACTGCAGGCGCTCAAGAAAGAGCGGCGCCGGCTGCTTCACGACGCCTACCTGCAGGCCTCCGGAATCGTGGAGAACACCCGGCGCCAGATGGAGAACATGCTCCGGGAGTTGCATGCCGCTCACCCGCAGGCGCCCCGAGATGGCGTGACCGCGGACGTTCGCCGTGTTATCCGCGCTCAAACCAGCAAGCTGGACGTGGCCGTCGAAGAGACGGCGCCCCGGCCCGAAGAGCCCGTGCGCCTCGACGGTGTGGCGCCCGGACAGACCGTCTGGGTGGAGCGCCTGCAGGCCGACGCCGAGGTCGTGGGCGTCGACCGAGAGCGGGCGATCGTCACCGTGTTGCTCGGCGGGGTCCGCTTCGACGTCCAGGCACGGGAATTGGGCAGACCTCAGAACGGTCCGCTGCCTGAGTCGGACGGCGCGCTCAAGGTGATGGTGACGCGGCCGCGAGCCGTCGACGCCGTGCCCGCGGAGCTGAACCTGATCGGACTGCGAGTCGACGAGGCGCTACCCAGGCTGGAGACGTACCTGGACCGCGCCGTGCTGGCGGGGTTGCCCGAGGTCCGGATTGTGCATGGTTTCGGGACCGGGCGCCTCCGGGCTGCGGTGCACGAATCCCTGCGCGGGTGCGGGTTGGTGCGTCGCTTCAGGCTCGGTCGGCAGGGCGAAGACCCGGGCGGCGCCGGTGCGACCTTGGTGGCGCTGGCCGGCGCCGAATAGTCCTTCAAGAGATGGCGGCGGCGGGGCCCTGCGGCTGGCCGTAGTGGGCGGCGGGGCCGTGCTTGCGCAGGAAGTGGCAGCGCTGCAGGTCGGCGGGGATCCCAGCTTTGGCTGGGTCGAGTTGCCAGGTCTCCAGCGCCATCCCGGCAACCGCCTCCAGAACCACGCTGTTGCACACCGCTGCCGCGGGCGAATCGCCCCAGGTGAAGGGGGCGTGATGCGCGACCAGTACCGCCGGAAGCGCGACAGGATTCTTGTCGCGGAAGGTTTCGATGATGACTTGGCCGGTGTTCGACTCGTAGTCCTTGGCCGTCTCTGCCGAACGGAGTGGCCGCGTGACCGGAATGGTGCCGCAGAAGTGGTCGGCGTGGGTCGTCCCCAGGCACGGCAGCGACCGGCATGCCTGAGCGAAGGCGGTGGCGTGGCGGCTGTGCGTGTGGGCCACACCGCCGATCTGGGGGAACGCCCTGTAGAGCGCCAGGTGCGTCGGCAGATCGGAGGAGGGGCGCAGGTCATCGGTCAGGACTCGGCCGCCGTCGAGTTCGACCAGCACGATATTGTCCACCGTCAGCTCGTCATACGCGACGCCGCTGGGCTTGATCGCAACCACACCGCTCGCACGGTGTATCCCGCTCACATTCCCCCACGTCAGCACGGCCAGGCCCTGCTCGCACAGGAAGCGATGGGCTGCCAAGACGTCCTTGCGTAGCGCCTGAAGCTCCGGTGGGGTTTTCACGGCTACTGCATCCTCCCCGATAACTCTGACTCCGGCCGCTCACGGCCAACGGAGTCGCTCGCCTCGACCCGCCGTTCCTGTCCACTTTTCCCCAAATGGCGACCGCGCTCGCCATGGCGGCGCTCTGCGCGCTCACTCCATGAACAGTTCGGGGAACTCGCCGCAGACCGTGTCGATGCTCTCCGGAGTGATGAGCAGGAAGCGCTCGTTGAAGGCCTCGTCCATGTCATTGGGGGCCGGCTTGTCCTTGTACTGCGCCTTCGGGCTGTAGGTTACGGCTGCCACGATCGCCTGCCCCTTGAACGCCTTTTTCAGTTCATACACGGAGCCGCTGGCCATCGCCAGTTTCGGACGCGGGTTCATTTGCCAGAACTTCATTGCGGAGACGTCCTGAGGCAGGCCGATCGTCGTGATGACCAGATCCGCCTGCTTGCTGTACTTGCTCACCAGCTTGTCGAACAGTTCTGCGGTGAACCAGTATTCCAAGGGCGCGACCATGTCCATGGCCTCGGGGCCCGGGCCGCCCTCGCCGCCGGGCCCGCCCGCCGCCCCGCCACCCATGGCCCGCCTGGCACTGGCGGGCAGTTCGGGGCTGGCCTCGGCCACAACCGTGATGGCCGTCCCAAGCCCCTCTTTCAAACCGTCAACCAAGGCGTTTTTCCGGTCCTCACCTCCGCTCGCGCCGGTCGGAGAAGCCTGCACGATGATCACGGCCTTGGAGTTCGGGTATTTCTCGGCCAGGTAGAGCCCCAGCTTCTTGCCGCCAAAGAACTGGTAACGCATCTCCCGGTCGATGACCTTGGTCATGTTCGGGCCGCCGGAAGAGAAAGCGTGGAGTAAGGCGAAAAGCAGGGCTACGCAGGCACAGACGACGGTCACTGGCCGGCCCCACCAATAGCCCAGCCGGTGTTTCTTCATCCCCTTCCACATGCCGAAACCGGCAAGGATCATGATCACAATCGAAATCTTGCTCATGATGTTCCTCCCGCCTGAGACTTGGATGGACACGCTCCACCCCGGGCTCCGTCGCCCGCGGGCGGCAACATGCCGGGCCATTGTCGCAAACCTAAGCTGAACCACATTCTACACCGTTCCTTGTCCACAAGCAAATGGCGCTGGAGATTATGCAGGGCTGTTTCAAGATTCGTGACCGTCGCGTGCAGCGAGTCCCCCCGGCGTGTCCCCACGCCGGGGGGGGACGGCCTGAGGACAGGCCGCCCCTACTTGGTGTGCGCGGAGGCGTGGCCTTCCGAGACGCGGCGCCAGATCTTGAAACAGCCCTGGAGATTATGTGCGACGGCGAACCGCACAGGTGGACGACGGGACCTGATCAGGGCTTTTTTCACGGATGCGCTTGCAAAAAACGCCCGGTCGTTTATCTATCACGTCACGTCGTGTACTGGCTAGGTTGAGGGCCCCCCGGGACATTGTTGGCGCCGCGTGGGACCTGTTCCGCGTGCCGACGCAGAGAGGCAAATCTTGGAGCATCCGTCGAATCATTCCGAACCGTTGCGGCGCACGCCGCTGGCTGAACGGCACGAGCGCCTGGGGGCCCGGTTGGGTGCCTTTGCCGGGTGGGACATGCCCATCCGGTATCCGGAAGGCATTCTCGCGGAGCACCAGCACACGCGTTCGGCGGCGAGTCTGTTTGACATCTGCCACATGGGCGAATTCCGGGTTCGCGGCGCGACTGCAGCCGGGGAACTGGACCGGCTCTGCGCCCGACGGGTCGTGGACCAGAAGCCAGGCACCTGTCGCTATAACTTCCTGGTGACTGCGGCGGGCACCGTCCGTGACGACCTGCTGGTCTACCGTCTTGCAGCGGACGAGTTCTACTTGGTCGTGAACGCGGGGACGGTGGACTCGGATGCCGCGTGGCTGCGTCAAAACCTGGGAACCGGGACGGTTTTCGCCGATGAGTCGGCCGTCACGGCGAAACTGGACTTGCAGGGGCCGCGCTGCTTCGAAGTGCTGGCGGACCTGGGCCTGCCGCTGGAGGCCGTACCCCCCTATTTCAACTGGCGCCGCGTACAACTGCGCGGGCTGGATGTCTTGCTGAGCCGGACCGGGTACACCGGCGAGCGAGGCGTGGAGATCTACGTCCCGGCCGATGCCGTGGGGCCGCTCTGGGACGCGCTCCTGGCGCAGCCGCTGGTGAAGCCCGCCGGGCTGGGCGCCCGCGATACGCTGCGCCTCGAGATGGGTTACCCGCTGTACGGACACGAGCTGAACCTGAGCACCACCCCGGTCGAGGCGGGCTTCGAGCGCCTGGTGCGGCGTACCGGCGGCGACGAGTTCGTCGGGGCAGCCGCGCTGGCGCAGCCCGCGGCGCGGCGCTTGGCGGGCTTCGTTCTCGAGGGGCGACGGGCGGCGCGGGAAGGCGCTCGCGTCTGGGACCGCACCGGGCAGGAGATCGGCGTGGTCACGTCCGGGGCTTTTGGGCCAAGTCTCGGTTGCGCCGTGGCCCTTGGCTACGTGCAGCGGAACGCGGCTCTGGTGCCCGGCGCGCAGGTGAGGCTTGGGCCTGACCCGGATGCGGCGTTGCCGGCGACGCTCGCGGCGTTGCCGTTCTACACGAAGGGCACGGCCCGGTCCGACGGATGAAGGAGTGTTCAGGTTTCAGGCGGGGAACCGCGGAATCCGGAACCGGTTACGCAGGCCTGAACCCTGAACCCTGAACCTTGAACCTTGAACCCTGAACCCTGGGAAACACCACGATGAAGAAGTATTCCGAAGAACACGAGTGGGTGAAACTGCAGAACGGTATCGCGACCGTGGGCATCACGGCCTATGCCGCCGCGGAACTGGGCGATATCACGTTTGTCGAGCTTCCCGAGAAAGGCAAGACGTTCGCGCAGGGCGAAGCCATGTGCGTCGTCGAATCGGTGAAGGCAGCCTCCGATGTGTTCATTCCGGTCGGCGGCCGCGTCGCGGAAGTCAACCCGCGCCTCGAAGACACGCCAGAACTGATCAATGCCTCGGCGGAGAAGGACGGGTGGATCTGCAAGTTGACGGACGTCAACGAGAAGGAATTGGAGGGTCTGATGACCGAGGAGCAGTACAAGGCGTTTACCGCGGAGAAGTGATGAAGAGGCTCTTGCAGAAGGAATGCCGGAGCCCGGTTTCAGGTTTCAGTGTTCGGGTTTCAGGAATACGCAACCTGTTCAGCATCAGATGTATTCCTTCCTGACACCTGACACCTGACACCTGAACCCCGATCCGGCAAGAAGGAGCCGAACGGGGCTGGCCACTCAGACGCGCAGGAACAACACACCCATGCCGTATGTCGCAATGACCGAGTCGGAAAAGCAGCAGATGCTGGCCCAGGTCGGGGTTGGCAGCCTGGACGAGTTGTGGCGCCAGATTCTCGGCGCGGAGACGCTGCCGTCGTTCGAGCGGTTGCCGTGTGGGAGTTCCGAGCTGAAAGTCACGCGGCACCTGGCCGGGCTGGCCCACCGCAACGCCACCGATCTGATGTGCTTTGTGGGCAGTGGTTTTTACGACCACTTCATCCCGGCAGTGGTCGGCGAGGTGGCGGGGCGTACGGAGTTCTCCACCTCCTACACGCCGTACCAGCCGGAAGTGTCGCAGGGCACCTTGCAGGCCATTTACGAATACCAGTCCGCCATCTGCCGCTTGACGGACATGGAGGTGGCCAACGCGTCCATGTACGACGGCGGAACGGCGTTTTTCGAAGCCATGATGATGGCCGTGCGCATCACCGGGCGTCGCCGCGCCGTCGTGCTCGGTTCGGTGTCCCCGATCTACCGGACCATGCTCCAGTGCTACTGCAGCAACCTGGATGTCGAACTGGTGATGACGCCGCCCGCGCTCCAGGCCGACGTCCGATCCATCGCCGATCTGCTGACCCCGGATACGGCCTGCGTGATGGTGCAGTATCCGAACGTGTTTGGTGTGGTCGAGGATTGGCGGCCACTGATTGAGGCGGCGCGCGAACGCCAGGTGCTGTCCGTCTGTTCCGCCTACCCGATGGCCTTGGCTCGGCTCATGCCTCCCGGGCAGATGGGATTCGATGTGGTCACGGGCGAGGGCCAGTCACTGGGCCTGCCCCTGTCGTTTGGCGGACCGTACCTCGGATTCCTGGCGACCTGGATGAAGTACGTGCGCAAGATGCCGGGCCGCATCTGCGGGCGGACGGTGGACCAGAACGGCAAGCCCGGCTTCGTTCTGACCCTGCAGGCGCGCGAACAGCACATCCGGCGCGAGAAGGCCATGTCGAACATCTGTACAAACGAGGGGCTCTGTGCTTTGCGCGCCTTGGCCTACCTGACCTTCGTCGGCAAGCAGGGCTTGGTCGACGTCGCGGACGTTTGCGCTGCCAAGGCGGTCTTTGCCCGCGAGCAGCTCCTGCGCATCGAGGGCGTGCGAGGCTACGACGTGCCTTTCTTCAACGAGTTCGTCATCCGTCTCCCCGTCGAGGCGGGTGAAGTGGTCGGACGCATGATCGAGCGCGGTTTTGCCGCCGGGTTCCCGCTGGGTCGGTACTTCGCCGACCGCCGAAACGAACTGCTCGTGGCGGTTACGGAGAAACGGACCCGCGAGGACATCCGCGGCCTGGCCGCCGCCCTCGAAGCGGTGCTGAACGAGTGTCGGTGAATGTAAGGTGTCAGGGTTCAGGGTTCAGGTGTCAGGGAAAACGGTTGCCCCGATCCGTTGCGCTCCTGCCGCCGACACCCCCCGAGATCCCTGACATCAAGTCCCTTCGGTCATGGAGGGTGGCGACCGTCATGGTCGGCTCCCTTTATTCCTGAACCCTGAACCCTGAACCCCGAACCTGGACCCCCATGCAACTGATTTACGAGAAAAGCTTTCCCGGACGTCGCGGAACATCGTTGCCGGAGTTGGATGTCCCGGCTGGTAATGCATTGCCGCCAACCCTGTTACGGCAGAAACCGGCGGAGTTGCCGGAAGTGAGTGAACTGGACGGGGTACGCCATTTCGTGAACCTGAGCCGCCGCAACGTGTCCGTGGACACCTGTTTCTACCCGCTCGGGTCGTGCACCATGAAATACAACCCAAAGTTCCACGACCGGATCGCGGACCTGCCGGGGTTCGCCGATCTGCACCCTCTGTTGCCGCAGCTTCGGCACGGCGGCGCCCTGACGCAGGGTGCGTTGGCGGTGTTGTACGAAACCGAGACACTGCTGTGCGACCTGCTCGGGTTCGCGGCCTTCACCATGCAGCCGCTGGCCGGTGCTCACGGCGAGTTGACCGGGGTGATGATGATGGCCGCCTACCACAAGGACCGCGGCGAGAAGCGCTCCGTGATGCTCATCCCTGATTCGGCTCACGGGACCAACCCCGCCAGTGCGGCGCTGGCGGGGTTTGAGGCCCGGACCATCGGGACCGACGCCAACGGCAACACCGACGTCGAGGCCCTGCGGCGTGCATTGTCCAAGGACGTGGCGGGGATCATGCTCACCTGTCCCAGCACGCTGGGGCTGTTCGACCCGAACATCCGCGAGATCTGTCGCTGTGTCCACGAGGCGGGCGGCCTCGTGTACGGCGACGGCGCGAACTTCAATGCGCTGCTGGGCCGGGTCCGCCCCGGCGACCTGGGCGTCGATGTCGCTCACGTCAACCTGCACAAGACGTTTGCCACGCCCCACGGCGGCGGCGGTCCGGGCGCCGGTCCGGTCGGCGTGTGTGAGAAGCTGGTGCCGTATCTGCCTACGTCGCGGGTGATGAAGCGGGCCGACGGCAGTTACGTCCTGGAATACCAGTTCCCGAAGACGATCGGGTACATCGCACCGTTCTATGGAAACTTTGGCGTCATCGTCAAGGCGTATGCCTACATGCTGACCCTGGGCCGTGACGGCCTGCGGCGCGTCAGTGACGCAGCGGTGCTGAATGCGAACTACCTGCGCGCCCACCTGCGCCAGGCCTACCACGAGCCGTTCGACCGGCCGTGCATGCACGAATGCGTCCTGTCGGCCAAACACCAGATCAAGCAGGGCGTGCACGCCCTGGACATCGCCAAGGCCTTGCTCGACGCCGGGTTCCACCCGCCGACGATCTACTTCCCGTTGGTCGTTCCGGAAGCGATCATGATTGAGCCGACCGAGACGGAAAGCAAGCAGACGCTGGACGCGTTCATTCAGGCCATGCTGGACATCGCCCGCCTCGCCGAGACGGATCCTGCACGGGTCAAAGCCGCGCCTCGGACCACACCGGTGGCCCGGCTCGACGAGACCCGCGCGGCTCGCTCCCTCGATCTGGCCAGCCGGCCCGCCGCCCCGTAGTGCGGCGATGGCTCCCGGTCCCGTGGTTCGTGGGACGAGGCGACACCGCCCGCCCCCCCCTCGGCTTCCCCCATCCTTCAGCCTGCGGACGGTCGCATTCCCGCCCCCCGGTTCCAGCCCCGGTTGATTCTTGCCCCCGGGGGAGTAGATTACCTATTCGGCTTTTGGTGTCGTGCACGGGCGCGCTGTGGCCGGAACTTGAGTTGCGAGGGTAGCCTCGGGCAGGGCCGTTGCCGCGCCGTAGAAACAAGAGAGGTTGGGATCATGAGGCCGACGTATCGACCGCACTGCAAACCGCGTAAACGCAAGTTCGGTTTCCGGGCCAGAATGGCCACGCGGGGAGGCCGTGATGTGCTGGCCCGCCGCCGTCGCAGGGGCCGGAAGAAGCTGTCGGTGTAGGACGGGGGTCGTGTCGGCGGATGGCTCGACCGGCCGGCGAGAGGGGGACCTCAACCAGGTCTCAACGCCAGAACAGGGAGCTGTGCCGGTCCGTGTGTACCCCGTGCGTCACTACTGACCTGTCCCGAACGCCGCCGGAGAAACCGTTCGGCCGGTCTGCGCGCCTGCGTACCCGTGCGGAACTGAGCTATGTCCGCGAACACAGTGTGCGCCGGGCGGGTCGGCTCTGCGTGGTTTGCAGAGCGGAATCCCGGGACGGACACCGCCGTTGCACCATGGTGATTTCGCGGCGCTACAGTCTGCGGGCGGTGGACCGCAACCGTGCCCGCCGGCTGCTGCGCGAAGCCTATCGCGTCCTGTTTCCCCGGTTGCTGCCGGCGTGGCTGGTGCTCATCCCGCGTCACGGCATACGGCGGGTCAAATTGAGCCCTGTCCTGGCAGAACTCGAGCATCTTCTCAACGGACTCGGGGGGCTCAGAGGCACGTGCGGAGAAGGAGCCGGAGAGTGAGAATCGCTTGGGTTACGAGCGTCCCGGTGGCAGCGGGCAGGCGAGTGGCACTCGGCCTGCTCTGGCTGTACCGGTATGGCGTCTCGGGCCTCAAGCCTCCCTGTTGCCGCTTCCACCCGACCTGTTCGGCGTACGCCTATGAAGCCGTGTCCCGTTTCGGCCTGCTCCGTGGCGGCTGGCTGGCTGTGCGCCGTCTGTCCCGATGTCACCCGTTTTACTCGGGTCCTATCTTCGACCCCGTGCCCGAACCTATGCAGTTCGGACCGGCGGTGGGTGGGTCTACCGAGCGCACCCGCGGAGAACTGTAGCGTGGACAGGCCGTTCCTTCTCTCGGGCTTCCGATTTTCGACCACCGGAGATTCAATCCTAACATAATGAAGTACGACAAGACCACGATTTTCGGGGTTGGCGCCTGCATCCTGCTGCTCCTGCTCTGGAGTCCGCTGATGCACTACCTTGGGGTGACCCCGGCGCCGCGCCCCACGGCACCGCCCGCTGAGGGCCCTGAAACGGTGCACGCCCCCGATCCGGCCCCGGCAGAAACCGCTCCGCCCACCGCTCCGACGGCGCCGCCGGAGTTCCGGGCTCCTGCCGCGTCGGCGGATTCGTCGCCGGCAGCAACCCATATTCGGGCTCCAGGGGTCCCGTTCGGAAAACCCAATCAGACCGTGTCTCTGACCGCAGACGGAGTGTTCACCGCCTTGGTGGAGCCCAATGGCGGCGGCGTCGTAGAGGTCCAACTTCACAAGTACTTGATGGACGATCGGAAACGGGAAGTGCGGTTGGGGCACTACGGGCACCCCCTGGCGGCCCTGGTGCTCGATGCCACGGGGTGGAAGCCGGGGCCGGCCACGGTCACGGAGCAGACGGATACGCATCTGCGGATCGAACGGCAGGTCGCCGAACCCGGGGTCACGATCGTGGAAGACTGGCGCATCGGGGACGGCGGCCCGTACCGCATCGACTACAGCGTGGCCTTGCGAAACCATGGCACGCAGTCCGTACCGTTGCGCAACCTGGCCGTGAGCTGCGGGGCGCTGCTGCCGACCTGTGAAGGCGGTGCGGCTTCCGGGGCAGCCGGCGTTGGCTTGGCGGGCGGCGTGGACTATCTGGCGGCGGGCGAAACGCACCCGAAGGCGTACGCCGCCAAGGCCATTTCCAAGCTCAAGCCGGCAGCCGCGGAGAAACTGGCTGGGACGCCGCTGCAGTGGGTCACCGTGCACTCACAGTACTTCATGTTTTACGTGACGCAGGGCGCCTCCCCCTTGAGCGGCGGCGTGATGGGCCTGATGCCCGACCCCGAGCAGATCGGCGTGAAAGGCGCACCGGAGTGGTACTACAGCCAGGCGCTTCTGGCCGCGCCGGACCTGGCGCCGGGTCAGGAAAAGGAATGGACCTTCACCTGCTACGCCGGTCCCAAGGAGTACGAGATTCTCCGCGGCCTGGGTCCGCGCGTCGAGACGGTCCTGCACATGGACTTCGTCATGTTCTGGCGCCCGGCCTGGATGGGGGCCATTTCCGGCTGGATTCTGCGCTTCATGTTGACCCTGAACAATCGCTTCGACCACCCCTGGGGGTATGGCTTTGCCATCATTCTGCTGACCTTCCTGGTCAAGATGCTGTTCTGGCCCCTGACCCACAGCAGCACCGTGTCCATGCGCAAGATGCAGAAGGTCCAGCCCAAGATCCAGGAACTGCGCGAGAAATACAAGGGTGACCCGCAGAAGATGAACCGCAAGGTCATGGAGTTGTACAAGGACGAGAAGGTCAACCCCCTCGGCGGATGTCTGCCCATCCTGCTGCAGATTCCCGTGTTCTTCGCGTTGTTCAACACCTTTCGCAGCGCCATCGAGTTGCGCCAGGCCAGCTTCATCTGGGTCCTCGACCTGTCGATGCCGGACGATGTGGCCATGGTCCTGGGTTTCCCGATCCGGCCGCTCGCCATCCTGATGGGCGCGACCATGATCATCCAGCAGAAGATGATGCCGTCGTCGCCGGACCCGACCCAGGCGCGCATGATGATGTTCATGAGCTTCTTTTTTATTTTCCTGTTCTACAGTATGCCGTCCGGCCTGACCCTGTACTGGACGGTGAACCAGGTGTTGACGATCGTACAGAATTTCATCACCTTGAGATGGGAGACGCAGAAGACGAGCGCAGCTCCGGTCAGCCCTCGACCCGCCCCGTAGCGCGCGTCTGCAGCAAGACAGGGCATGGTTCAAAGGTTCGCCGTTGGTAACCACTCAGGTAGTCAGAAGTCAGAAGTCAGAAGTCAGAAGCCAGAAGCCAGAAGTCAGAAGTCAGAATGGAAAGCGTAACAGCGTCCAGTAACGTGCGGAACGACTTGATTAGCGGCGGCAAATCGGCAGCAACACCGTCTTCTGAGTCCACGACTGTCGTTGCTAACGTCCCCATTCTGACTCCTGGCTACCTGAGTAGTTACCACCGTTGGAGGGTTCGCGGTTGGTCAAGTCCGCGCCTTTATCCGATAACTTTGACAACCTTGGAACCCCTGAACCGTGAACCATGCCCAAAACAGGAGGTGGACCCATGGCCACAGGCAAGATGCCGACCGCAGAAGAGAAGGACAAATGTGTAACGGCGTTGACGAGAATCAGTGAACTGCTCGGCTTGAACGCGGAGGTTTCGGCTCGCGAAGACGAACACGGTCTGACGTTGGTGATGAACGCCCCCGAACCCGGACGACTGATCGGCCGTAAAGGGCAGTACCTGCAGAGCATGGAATTGCTGCTGAACCGCTTGGCCCGGAAGCAGTGCGGCCCGATCGGCTGGGTGGAGGTCGATGTGGACGGGTACCAGAAGGCCAGGCGCGAATCGGTTCACGAGCGTTCCGGTGGCGGGGCCGCGGTGGCCCATCTGCGCCAAGTGGCGCTGGACGCCGCCAAAGAGGTGAAGCGGTGGGGAACGCCCAGGGAAATAGGACCGTTTTCGGCCAGGGACCGACGGGTCGTGCACATGGCGCTGCGCGATGACCCGGAGATCCAAACGGAAAGCGAATCCGAGATCGGGGACGGCAAGGGCCTGAAGAAAGTCGTTGTGCGAGCGGCGGGGAAGGGGTCGCCAGCGCCGGCTGAGCAGTAGCGCTCCGCCTGCACGGGGGGTACGCCGCGGCCGCCGACTTGGCGCGGCCCACTTGCCGGGCTAGATTCTCAACAGCCTTCCGCCCCTGCCGGTATTGCCGACAGGGCCCGGCAGGGGTTGCGCAGACCGTTTCACAAGTACTGCAAGAGCCCGGTTTCAGTGTTCAGGTTTCAGGAATGCGCAACCTATTCAGCATCAGGGTATTCCTTCCTGACACCTGATACCCGAACCCTCATCCCGCAAGGCGGGGTTTTGTTAGAGGCTCCTGCAACCAGGGAGAGTTCCGTCGCCGTGAACAACCCGCATTTGGACACTTTCATGGAGAGCCAGGGATTCGAGGGCCTCACCTTCGATGACGTGTCCCTGGAAACGCTCTATGCCGACTTCCTTCCCGCCGAGGCTGACGTGAGTTCGCGCTTCAGCCGTAACATTGGGCTGAACATTCCGTTTGTCAGCGCCGCCATGGATACGGTCACGGGAAGTGAAATGGCCATCGCCTTGGCGCTGTTGGGCGGCATCGGCGTGGTGCACAAGAATTTGACCTCTGAGCGGCAGGCGGAAGAAGTCCAACGCGTCAAGCATTACCTGAACGGTCTGATCACCAAGCCCGTGGTTTTCCGCACTGGCATGCTGGTGTCGGAGGTCATGGCGGAGAAGGCGCAGCGGAAATACCTGTTCACCGGCTTCCCCATCGTGGATGAGCAGGACAGGTTGGTCGGCATCCTGACCTCCCGGGATGTGAAGTTCCTGACCAATTACCAGTTGAAGGTTGATGACGTCATGACCCGCAGTCCGATCGTCGGCACCCGCGGCACGTCGATGACCAAGGCTTTCGAGATCATGGCCAAGAACAAGGTCGGCAAGCTGCCGATTGTCGACAAGGAGAACCGGCTTCTCGGGTTATACAGTTACCATGACGTGCGCACCTTGTTGAAGAACGTGGAGCCTGCCTTCAACCGAGATGCCCAGCACCAATTGCGCGTCGCGGCCGCCGTCGGCCCACACGACGAAGAACGCATCGGCCGACTGGTCGCCGCTGGCGTCGACGCCCTGGTGCTCGACACCGCGCACGGCCACAGCAAAGGGGTGATTGAGACGCTGAAGTGGCTGAAGCGTCAGTATCCTGCCGTGGACGTGGTGGCGGGGAATATCGCTTCCGCCGACGGGGCGCGGGACCTGATGGCGGCCGGCGCGGATGCGGTCAAGGTCGGCATCGGTCCGGGCTCCATCTGTACGACCCGGGTTGTGGCGGGGGTCGGAGTCCCGCAGTTGACTGCCATCTACCGGGCCGCCAAGGCGGTCGAGGGAAAGATACCCGTCGTAGCGGATGGCGGCATCGCGTTTTCCGGCGACGCGGCCAAGGCCTTGGCCGTGGGGGCCAGCTCCGTGATGATGGGTTCGGCGCTGGCCGGCACCGAGGAAAGCCCGGGCGAACGCATTCTGCATCAGGGGCGTACGTTCGTCGTCTACCGCGGCATGGGAAGCCTCGATGCGCTCAAGGCCGGCATGGGCAGCCGTGAGCGGTATGGGCAGAGTCACGTCGACGACCCGCAGAAACTCGTGCCCCAGGGGATTGAGGGGATGGTGCCCTACCGGGGGCGCGTGGCCGATGTCCTGCACCAGTTTGTCGGCGGCCTGCGCTTTGCGTTGGGCTATGCGGGCGCTCGCAATGTGGCGGAACTGCAGAGCAAGGTGCGTTTCGTGCGCGTCAGTCCCGCCGGCCGTGAGGAAGCCCACCCGCACGACGTGGTACTGATGAAAGACGCGCCCAACTACCGGGCCACCTAAGGTGGCCGAGCAAGCTGCCAAGTTATTCTTGCGCGGGCCCTTAGGCAGACGGCATGGGTGTGAGGATGTTGCAGACGTACAGCAAGAGCCAGGTCTCAGGTGTTGGTGCTCAGATGTCAGAATGCACCATCGAATCAACATCAGAGTGTCCGTCCTGACACCCGAAACCTGAACACTGAAACCAGCGGCTGGACGGTCTGGCCGGCGCCGCGGGGATGAAGGAGCACAGCACGGTGTCAAGTCTGATGGCCATCCTGGGGCTGTTTGCGGCGGTACTCTTGCTCGCCGCCGGGGTGGTCCTGGCCACCTTTTTCAATCTGTGGGTTCAGGCCAAGGCCACCCAGGTGCCCGTCACCTTGCTCGAAATGGTGGCCATGACCTTGCGGCAGGTCAGCCCGACGCGCGTGGTCTCCTGCAAGATATCGCTGGCCAAGGCGGGTGTGGAGGTCGATACCGCCGATCTGGAGGCACATGTGCTGAGCGGTGGCCATCTCGAAGCGGTCGCTGACGCACTGATTGCAGCGCACAAGGCGGACCTCGGCATGGACTTCCGGCGCTTGGCCGCCATTGATCTGGCGGGGCGCAACGTGGTGGACGGCGTTCACACCCGCGTGACGCCAAAGGTGATTCCTTGTCCGCCTTCCGAGGCGCGGACGCAGGGCATCTGTGGTGTTTCCAAGGATGGCGTGCGCCTGGCGGTGCGGGCGCGGGTCACCGTACGGACGCGTCTGGACCGCTTGGTGGGTGGCGCCGGGGAGGAAACCATTGTGGCCCGAGTCGGGGAGGGGATCGTGTCGGCCATCGGCCGGGCCGAGTCGCACCGCGACATTCTGGCCAACCCCGATCTCATTTCCGCACACCTGCTGGCCAAGGGCCTTGACGGCGGTACGGCGTTCGAAATCCTCTCGGTGGACATCGCGGATGTCGATGTTCTGGACAACGTGGCCGCGCGCCTGTCCTCCGCCCAGGCGGACGCCGACAAGCGGATCGCCCAGGCGCGAGCCGAGAGCCGACGCGCCGCGGCGGTAGCTGCCCGTCAGGAGATGCGCGCCAGGACGATGGAAATGACCGGGCGAGTCGTGGCCGCCCGGTCGCGGGTGCCGTTGGCCCTGTCGTCGGCTTTCCGCGAGGTGAACTTGGGGGTGACGCGAGCGCCCCGGCCGGTTCTTTCGTCCATGGCCAGGCGACCCCACCCCAGGCGAGGCCCGGTTGAGGCGTAGGCGCTATCCGCTCGGAGGCCTTCCGCACCCGACCCAAAAAAAAGCTGCCTGAGGTGCCCTTGATTTGCCTCCAACGGCGGTCTATTATACCAAACTTTGCTGATACGGCCGCCGGTGGGTTATCGGGAAGAAGGAACTGCGGCCCGAGAATGAGGGAGAGAAAAGAAACGTCTTTGGGAACAGCGTGGAATTCCATGCCCGTCGTGTCGGGTCCGTCAAGGCTCGCACGGGGTGTTTCGGCAACTGGCGGTGTACAGGATTTGGAATTGTGCTGAAACTGTATTATTGTCCTCACCGTCACCAAGGATGCGGGTGAGGTCTTGCGGAACGGGTGGAGGTCTCCATGCAAAAGCTCGGGTCGAAGCGACTGGTAATGCTTCTTTCCGTGATCGTCTTCCTCGGAATGGCGGGCGGGCTGTTGGCGCAGGACGCCCAACCGAAGGGGGCCGCCGCCAAGGGGACGCCTCAGGTGCGCATCACGGAAATCGTCCTCGACGCGTTGCCGTCCCCCGAGTTCGACGATAACCCGAAACCGCAGGCCAAGACCAGCGGCAACGAATGGCTGCAGGTCCTCATCCGGTATGAAACTCGGGGCAAGGAAGGCTGGCTCGACGAAGTGCAGTTGAAGTGTCACGCCGTGATGATGCCGTACAAGGCCGGTAAACCGGTGGTGCTCAACGCTGAGGTTACTTACCTTGATGTCATGGACGGTCTTCACAATGCGGTGCTGTACGTCCGCCCCGCCATTGTCCAGCGTTACACCGGCAACAAGCGCATCAAGAAGACCAATGTCGCCGTCTACGTCGAAGCCATGGCCGGTGAAGGGGAGCCGGTCGTTAAGGAATTGCGGCAGAGCAGGGATATCCCCGACAAGTGGTGGGAAGCCAAGGAACCGCGGGTTGTCATCCGCGACAACGAACTGCTACCCCCCACGGAGACTCCGTTCGCGGGCTTCGATTACGATGCTTACGAGCATTTGCGGGTTATGCGACAGACGCGCTGAAAACGGATAGCGGGTCTGTTTCTGGGGTTCCCATTTCTATCCTGGGGACGTTGCGAATGGCACGAGCAGAGCGAATCCTGGCGGTCGACATCGGTGCGACGAGCATCAAGGTGGGCGAATTCGAGTACCCCAAGGAAGGCCCCACCCTCGTCAATTTCACCTACCGCGAATACGAGGAAGAGCTGACCGAAAGCTCGCGCTCGATCGTGGTCGCCGGACTGCTTCGCCAAATGCTCGTCGAGAATAATTTCCTCGCCCGGCGCTGCATGCTCTCGCTCTCCGGTCAGGCGGCCTTCACGCGGTTTGTCAAACTCCCGCCGGTCGCCGAGGAGGAGAGCCGAGTACGCCAGATCGTCGAGTTCGAGGCGCGCCAGAACGTCCCCTTCCCCATGGAAGAAGTCATTTGGGATTACCAGTTGATCGCCAATCCCGAGTCCGACGAAATGGACGTCATGTTTGTCGTCATCAAGAATGACATTGTGGAACAGATGACCGGTGCCGTCCAGGCGGTCGGGTTGGACCCGATTCTCGTCGATGTGGCCCCCGCCGCGTGTTACAACGCCGCCCGCGCCAACCATGTAGGCGATGAAGACTGCGCCATGGTGCTGAACATTGGCGGACGCAGTACCAACCTGCTCTTTGCCGACAAGACCCGCTTCTTCGCCCGGACCATTCCGATTGCCGGACATTCGATTACCCAGCAGATCGGCAAAGAGTTCGGCATCGGCTTTGCCGAAGCCGAGGAACTGAAGCGGCGGCACGGTTTCGTCGCCTTGGGCGGCGCCTATGCCGAACCGGAGTCTGAAGTGGCCGCTTCGGTGTCGAAGATTATCCGCAATGTGATGGCCCGCCTGCACGGTGAAATCAACCGCTCCATCAGCGTCTACCGCGCCCACCAGAAGGGCCATCGTCCCATGGCCCTCTACCTGACCGGCGGCAGTTCGACCATGACCTATACGGACCACTTCTTCTCGGAGAAGCTCCGGATGGAGGCCAAGTACCTGAACCCCTTCCAGGTCATCAACATCGGACCTACAGTCAACCGCCAGCAACTGCAGGAAGTGGCTCACATGTTCAGCGAGGTGATCGGCCTCGGGTTGCGCCACAGGCTCCGGTGCCCGATCGAGGTCAGCCTCATCCCCGACAGTATCCGGCGGCATCAGACTTTGCAGAAGAAGAAGCCGTATTTCTTTGCCTGCCTGGGGTGTCTGGTTCTGTTGCTGTTTGTCGCCCTGCTGGCCACGCAACAGCGCGCCAACAAGTACCGCGCCGCCGACGAACTCATGGCGAGTTCGATTCAGAAACTCGATACTCTCAATCAAGAGATCATGGAAGCGCGCGAAGACACGGACCGGCGCCTCAAGCAGTACATGAACCTGAAGAGTTTCCTCCAGGAGCGGCTCTGCTGGCCGGACATCCTCAACAAGCTGCAGGAACTCAAGCCTGAGACACTTTGGGTTTACAGCATCAGGCCCCTGTCCGGAGACGGTGTGGCCGCTGGCGGCGGCGGCGGTGGACGGCGCTCGGAAGGGATGGGGGAGTTTGGCGCCGGGATGATGTTCCCGGGAGCGCCTGGTGGCGGCGGCGCTTCACCCGCGGCGGCGTCCGGCGGTGCTGCCAAACTGACCGAAGTGAAGACCCTTGAAATCTGCGGACACAGTATTATGCTTGAATCCCGTCCGACTGGACTACGGCCAGCGGCGGGCGCTGCGACGGTCCCGGCTCCGGAAAAGCCGCCGGCGGCGGCGGCCAAGCCTCTCGAAGCTGCGAAGCCCGCCGAAACGCCGAAGCAGGGGGACGCGCCGGTGGCCGAAGGGGAGAGTGCGCCAAAGCTGCCGGTATTGAAGGAAGGGCCGACCCCGGAACTGACGTATCTGGCTCGTCTGCGTGCCTGTCCGCTCTTTGACCCTGACGAGAAGGTCACGAACATCCAGACGTACATTGCGCCGAACGTTGTGCGCAACCTCAGTTCTTTCACTATCGTGGTCAAGCTTAAGACGCCGGTCAAGTTCTACGTCTTCTGAGGCTTGGAGGGTTGGGTGGCATAGGCGGAAGTATGGATTTTCTCAAGAAAAACATCGGTCTGATTATCTACACGGTCGTTTGTCTTGCCCTGTCGGGCTTGATCATCACCGGCATTCGGCGCGCAGCGACAACGGCCAGCGAGTCCAAGAAGAAAGTCGCTCGACAGTCTGAGTTTTTCGAGCGCATCAAGAGCAACGAGTACGCGATCAACAGAGCGAACCGCGAGGCCGCCGGCGATAACCAGACCATGGTCGAGGCCAAGTTCCATGACCTGCGGCAGTGGCTGGCGCAGAACTATTCGATCGCCATGGACCCGCCGCCGACCAGTGTCGAGTGCGTCACTATCCTTCAAGAGGAAATACGGCGGATGAAGAAGGATACGGAGGACAAAGAAATAGCTGTCGGGGCACAGTGTCAGTTCTTCTCCTTCGACAGCCAGGCGACATCCTCCGTTCTGCCTCCGGTGGAGGATATTCCGTTGATCCTGCGGCAAATCAAAGTGGTCAAGGAGGTCGTCCGGATCGTCGGTCTGTCGCTGGCGGGGACCAAACCCGCCGAACTTACCAGTATCCATCGAGCGTTGGGCCTGAAGACACAGGAAGCCGACCTGTACACGATCACGCCAGTGGACATCACCATTGTCGCGCCTATGCTTCAGATTCAGGATCTCATCAACCGATTCCATAAGGAATCCCAGTATCTGTTCTTCCTTCGGAACATCACGTTGGTCTCAAGAGACCAGGCACCCAATGGCGTGGCCGTGGGGTTTGACTCCGTGTTCGGCGCCAGGGCGACGACGCCAGCCGCCGGGGGGGCGCCCGGCCCCATGGAGATGGGAATGGGGGGACCGCCGGAAATGTTCGGCATGCCGGGTGCGGGCGGACCGCCGGGAGCTGTGCCGCCTCGCGGCGGCCGCCCGGGAGCCCGGACCCCAGCTCCAGCCGCACCCACGTCGGCCGCGCCGGCTGTCGCCGGACCGGATTTGGCGGCCTTGACGAAGAACGAGTTGGTCATTTTTGGTGATGTCGTGTACCAGGCCGACCTGCGGCTGGATCTGGTCGAGTTCCGGGAACCCAAGAAAGCAACTCCGTAAGAAAGAGCGAGGCGAGCCTTGGGATTTCTGCGCAGCCATTTCGAGAAAGTTGCCCTCGGATTGTGCCTCGTGGGCTTCCTGCTTAGTTGCTTCTACCTGTTCCATGGGTTGCAGAAAGCCGTCGAGGAAGTCCGGCTGGTTGAGGATAAGGCAAACCAGTCCGTTACCAGCGGCAAGCAGTTGGATCGTCTGCTGGAGACCATTTTCGATGCGCCCGCGGTCATCACAGATCCAAAGGTCGAGTTCAAGATCGCAGGAGTCGACGGTCGGAACAGTCTGATGTTCCCCGACAAGTTCATCCGCTGTGCCAACTCGGAATGTCCGAACCTGGTGCCGTTCGAAACCGCCATATGTCCCTTCTGTGGTCAGAAGGAGCCGCCCGACAAACCGACGGTAGACCCGACTCAGGACTTCGATGAAGATGGCTTGCCCAACGGGTTCGAGGTGGAACGCCCTTACCTCGACCAGTATGATCCCAACGATGCGCAGGACGATCAGGACAAGGACGGGTTCACCAACCTGGAGGAGTACCAGGCCAAGACTGTGCTGGATGACCCGAAGAGCCATCCGCCCTTGGTCGATTTGCTTCGTTTTGAGGGCGGCTATCGGAACTTCATTCCGCTGCTGCTCGTGAAAATTACCCGCAACAACTCCGACGATCCGGCCATGTGGGACATCCAGTGCGACGTCATTGAGAAGGGGCAGAAGCGGCGCAAGTCCTTCCGTTTGGGCGCAAAGGTCGGCGGGTACGAGATTACCGAGGTGAACTACAAGGTCGACCCGCAGTACGACAAGGTGCGGCGGCGGAAGATTGAGATCGACCAATCCCAGTTGACGTTGAAATCGGAGACAACGGAAGATACATACGTCTTGGACGTGGGGAAACCTGCCTATGAAAAAGACATGATTGTGAAGCTCTTCTTCCTGAACAACCGCTATAACCCCAGGCGTTGCCAGAGGTTCGAGGTCAAGTTGGGCGAGAAGTTCCCCTTGAGTCACCCCGCTTCCGGGGATGTGGAGAACTACACCCTGATCAGCGCCACCCCAACAGGCGTCGAAATCAAGCGCACGGACGAAAACGTCGAGGAGCAGGAATTTGCCGTGCGTAAACTGGATCCGCAGAAGGACTTTATGCGTCGCGCCACGGGAGCTGGGCCCGCGGAGGGGCAGGGGGTGCCGCCGGAGATGAGATGATGGGGCCGCGTACGGCGAAGGAGCACTGGCGTACGCGGCAACTCTCGGCTCCGGTTTCAGGGGCAGATGGAGGGAGTTGGTGTGTGGACGAGAGCCTCTCAGACCGGTATTACGTATAGCCGGGCAGAGCGGATCGGGCGCACGATTCATAGGTCTTAGGTTTATCGAAACAGAAATAGCGGGCTCATATGATGGACAAGCGGAGAGACTCTATGAAACACAAGAACACCTGGATCCCTCCCGTCGCTCTGGCTGGCTGCATGCTTCCGGCGCTCGCTTTGCTCGTGGGCTTGGCCGTCAGCTATGATGGCCGCTGCATGGCCGCCGATGAGGCCAAAATCGAGGTCCCCGCCGAGGTCGTGAAGGATGCCGAGGGCGGCGAGAAGAAGGCCGCTGACGAGGCCAAGCCCGCGGCGAAGGACGACTTGGAGGCTCTCCTCGGCGAGGAGAAGAAGGCCGACCCGGAAGCGAAGGACGCAGAGCCTGCCGCTGAACCCGCGGCGAAGGAAGGCGCCGCCGCCGTCGACGAGGCTGCCGCCGCCGTGAAGGAAGCCATGGCCGCGAAGGAGGCCGACGTCGCAAAGGCCGCCGCCGCTGCCGCCGCCGCCGCCGCTCCAGAGGAAGCCCAACCGGCGCCGGTGGTCGAGGCCAAGCCCGAGGACTTGGATGCCAACGAGCGCGTGCGTCGGCGGGAGCTCGAACTGATGGCCGAGCACCATGTGATTACCGCGCTGCAGTTCTATCGGAAGGGCGAGTTTTCTGAGGCCGCTAAGAACTACGAGTTGGCGAAGCAGGAGTTGGAACAAAGCAGCAAGAGCAGTCCCCGCATCCTGAAGCGGGTGGAGCAGATCAAGGCCCTGCTTTTCAATCTCCATGCGGACTGGGCCAACGCCCTTGCCAAGGATGCGCGCAAGCTCGCGAGCGCCGAGAAGTGCGACGAGGCGGTCGAAAAATGCCATATGGCGGCCGAATATGACCCGTCCCGCCGCGAGGAGATGGATGAACGCATTAAGAAATACCTGGAGTTGAAACGTGAAGCAGAAGTCCGCAACCTGACGACTCCGGACCGCGTCGACGTCGAGAGAGTCGAACGTGATTTTGACATCAACGTGCTGTTTGAGCAGGGCAAGGTTTTCTTCAACAATCGCCGGTACGCCGACGCGCGCGACCTGTTCGAGCAGATTCTGCTCAAAGACCCCTACGAAGTCCGCGCCATCCGTTACCTGCGCATGATCAGCGAGCGGTTGCTGGAAGTGGCTCAGGAGAAGCAGGCCGCGGTGACCGCGGAGCGCATCGCCGAGGTCCACTGGAAATGGAGTGAACCGGTTACACCCCTGCTGGCGGGGCCGGCAGCGCAAGTGGGCGGTCAGGCCGTCAAGAAGGCGGACAGGGACACGGGAATACGCGCCAAGCTTCAGAACATCATCATTCCGCAGATCGAGTTTGACGACATGCCGGTCACGGAGGTCATCCAGATTCTGAAACGGCGCAGCATGGAATTGGATCCCGACGGTGAAGGCGTCAATATTTTCCTCCAGCTCGAGAGCCCGGGGGGTGCGGCGGCGGAACCGGCCCCGGTCCCGGACGAAGGAGGCTTCGGGGGTGGGGCTGAGGGCGGCGGCTTTGGGGCGCCTGCCGGCGGTGGCGATGCCGGCTTTGGGGCGCCTGCCGGCGGTGGCGATGCCGGCGGTGGCGATGCCGGCTTTGGCGACTTCGGTGGCGGTGAGGAACCGGCGCCGGAGGCCGCTGGTGCTGGTGGTGGTGGCGGCGCTAACGTTGGCCAACGCACAATCACCATGAACATGGACAACATCCCACTCGGCGAGGTCATTCGCTATATCTGCATGGGCGCGGGCCTTAAGTTCCGCGTGGAGAGCAACGCGGTGATCATTGCGGACAAGTCGATCGCTCTGGATGAAATGGAAACCCGTTACTACCCCGTCGAGGCTGGCGTGCTGGACGCCTCCAAGACGCGTTCAGCCAAGGCCATGGACTTTGGCGAAGGCGGGGGGGGTAACGAATGGAGCGACGATGATGCCGGCGGAAAGCCCGACGCGGCCGGTGATGAAGCGCTCCTGAGGGGGATCTTCACGGGTTTCGGCGTGGACTTCCCCCAGGGCTCCAGTGTTGCCTACTACCAGAGAACCGGCAAACTCATTGTCAAGAATACGCCTGACAACCTGCGCAAGTTGGAGAAGGCCCTGCAGGAAATCAACGTCACGCCGACGCAGGTCACCATCGAGGCCAAGGTGATTGAAATTCAACAGACCGACATGGAAGCCTTGGGCTTCGAGTGGTTCCTCGAAGCCGGTGGCGTCTCCTACAACGCGGCCACCCAGGGTCAGGACCACTTCCTCGCCAGCAACACCAGTGGCAAACCGTGGGTTGGCAGCACCGACTCTGCTTTCCAATTCGGCGGCACGCAGAGCGACAGCAATGGGATTCCCGTGCAGGAGATCAGCCGGTCCATGCGCTATGCTCCGGACCTGGCGTCCTTCCTCCCAGGCTCCAGTGACGAGCTGTTCTCGACCTACACGATCCTGGGCGACTTTGCCTTCCGCACCGTGATCCACGCGCTCAGCCGCAAGGATCATGTCGACGTGCTGTCGGCGCCGAAGGTCACCACCCTCAGCGGCAATACCGCCGTGCTGCGCACCGTGCAGGAACGCTACTTCCCCGAGAGCTGGACCGAGCCGGAAGTCACCGCCGGAACCCAGACCACGGGCATGAGCTTCAAACCGTCGATCCCGGAATTCGGCGAAGCGCGCGACATTGGTGTCGTGCTCGAAGTCACGCCGACCGTGGCCGCCGACGGCTACTCGATCGATCTCGACCTCCGGCCGCAGGTCATCGACTTCATTCGTTACGACACCGCCTTCGACTACCAGATGATCATCAATGACCAGATCGTGCAGGGCAAGGCCACCATGCCCATCCTCTCCGCACGAACCGTTGAGACCAAGGTCATCGTCTGGGATGGTGAGACCGTGGTGCTGGGCGGCATGATCGGGGAGCGCATCGACAAGTTTGAGGACAGTGTCCCCGTCTTGTCCAAGGTGCCCCTGCTCGGACCGCTGTTCCGCAGCAAGGGCGAGAAGAGCACCAAGACGAACCTGCTGATCTTCGTCACGGCACGCCTCGTCAACCCGGCCGGACTCCCGATCCGGGCCAACGAAATCCGCGGCATGCACGACTTCCGCCGCTAACCCGAGTCTGACGGGAAAGACCGGTGCATGGTGGCGGACCTTGCGGACGCGACCATGCCTGGCGGCGCTGGCGTCGGCGGGGGGGACACGGACTTGCCGTTCCCCGCCGCGCCAGCGGTCCCCTTCCCGCGCTGGTCTTACAGCAACGGTGACGCGATGAAACCGATCCGCAAGAACGTCGAAACTGCGCCCCTCGCGTATACGCCTTTCATCTCGCGGGTTCAGACCGAAGGTGTCGTTGTGTGAACAGTCTCGACAACTGACAACTAACCCATGCTAACCGAACTCGATATCAAGAAGATCTGGTCGGATGATGATTCCGCCCCATCCGAGCCGACAATCGGACTTGACTGGCGGCATCCGCAACGGTAATCGTAATCCCGCTCGTAATCCCGCTCGATGGTTCGGTGGCGAGTCGATGGGCCACGGAACCCGAGAGATTACGAACAGGATTACGAGCGGGATTACGACCAGAGGAAGAAGGGGAACCAGAACGAGGTGGCTCCTGCCGACTCGCGAGTACGCTCGCGGCAGAGCCCAGCGATCGCCGACACACGGGTGGAGAAATTTCATCCGGTCAAGCTTATCCTTTTTGGATCCTATGCCAGAGGCCGGGCACAGGACGACAGTGACGTCGATTTGCTCGTCGTTGCGGACTGCCCGGAAACCGAGTGTCGCACCCGGGCCGCGGAAATACGCATCTCCCTCTGGGGTTGGCGTCATCCTTTTGACATCATCGTGCGCACCCCGCGTCAGTTCGAAGAAGAAAAAGACATCCAATGAACCGTCGTCCATCCAGCCGTTAAGGAAGGGCGTGTCCTCTATGAATAGACAACCGAGCTGTGCGGGTAAATCCACAGAGGGAAGAAGCGGTGCCGTGGGCGCCAGGATCCGCCCGTTCGTAGTGGGCTCGCAGTGCGCGCAACGAAGTGGAGCGCCAAGAGCCCATCTGGTGTGTTGCGGCGGCGTGGCGCGGGGATGGTGTCTTGCCCGGCGGACAACCGCCGGGACTGCGACACCACTACAAGCGGTGCCGCGACCGATGTCTGTCCGCACGAGGACGTCATCCCGCGCGGCCGGATTTACCCGCACAGGTCGAAATCATCGACTACTGCAAGGCGCAACTGCAAGACCGTTGACAAGGAGTTGGGCATGGTTCAAAGGTTAACCGTTCAAGGGGTCACGGTTGGTCGAATCTGTGCTTACATCCGATAACCTCATAACCTTGAACCTCTGAACCATGCTCAAATCCGCTGTGCCTTTGCCAATTCTCATAATTGCAAAGCCTCAGCAGATCTGAGCGTGGCTTCTGTGCCGGAAAAAAGGGTTTTGAATTGGCATGCCAATTGCTTTAAAAGAACCCGCGTTGACAGCGTCATGGCGTCGAGGCTGGCGCCAGGCCCGGCGATGAAGGGTTTCATGACAGAATGCGCTGTTCCAGTACAAGACAACACGAACGGCGACAGAGCGTGACAACGAAGGACAAGACGATGAGCGCAAGGCTTCAGGTCTCGGGTCTCAGGTGTCAGGTAATGCAGCCGTACCGGTCCGCCCGGTTCGCTGTTCCCCTGACACCTGAAACCTGACACCTGAAACCTCTCAAGTGAGGAGCTGACACCATGGGAAAAACGTTGACAAACGAAACCATAAAGGGCAAGAAGGAGACAGACATGAACGCAACGACCGTTCGCCGACAGGTCGGGCCGGAAGGGCAGCGGGCTGGAGTGTGGACCGCGAGGTGGCGCAAGAGTGCCATGCTTCTTCTGGGCGCCGGGTTTGCCTTCCTGAGCATGCCGGTGTCTGGGCAGATCGTGGATGTGCTGGTGGTGCCGTTCCGGTTCCCGAAGACGGCGGCCACCCCGGCCGGGGCTGAGAACACCGAGGCCATCCGCCAGGCGTACAAGGACATCTACGAGGAATTCTGGAGTGAGGTCTCCTACGGCGCTTTCAACGTCCGGACCAAGACGTACGGGTACGTGCACATGCCCTGGCCGAAGAACCCGACCGCCGGCACCACGGACGGCGGTGACTGGGACGGCGTCCCGGGCCCCATGACAGGCGGCGGCGAGCCCGGCGTCACGGACGGCACCTCCTCGTTCAACGAGGATGACGGCGGTGGCCAGAATCCGATCGTAGATGGTCAGTGGACCCCCGGCGAGCGCTTCATGGACAACAACGGCGACCTGAGATACACCTATGCCGACCCGTGGGTCGATGTGCAGAACACCGCCGCGACCGCGAATGAGGACGGTTTCTACGATAACGCGGGCGAGCGCTTTGTGGACTTGACTCCGGTTGGCGGCGCCGCGGATGGCGAGTACACTCCAGGCGGAGTCACCATCGAGATCTACTGGGCAGCGGCGGATGACGGTGACGGCGTGGACGGGGATGGCACGGATATGGGCCTGTCCGACGCCGGCGGTGTGGTCGGTGACGGCATCCTGGGGCAGGCGACCGGCGGCGGGGCGAAGCAGGCGGCGGTGATCCAGATCACGGTTGACGAGTTGGAACCAGACTACTGGGGTGTTTCCAACGATCGTCTCACCCCTGCGGGAACCAGATCGGCCTCGCTCTACGGTTTTAGCGGCGATTACCAGACGCGCAACTACGACCGAAATGGCAATCCCACGGAGGCATGGCAGGCCGCAGACCACCTCTTCCTGGCCGGTCCAACCGCCGCCAATCCTGTCTATGCCAGCACGGGCCAGACCAGAAGTTACACGACGGTCGCGGTCACGTACGCCGACCCGACAAACACCGCGACTTTCACGGTTGTCACGGCCCCCGTCTACGAGACGGTCGAGCCCTACACGGACGTTGATGAGAGCGGCGCGTGGACCAACCGTGAGCCGTTCGAGGACTTCCTCATTCAGTGGAACAACGGCAGTTCCCCCACCGGCGAATCCCGCTGGCAGGCGGTGACCGACGACTACATCATCAACAACTATCCGGGCAATGGCGTCGACGTGCGCGGCAGCAGCCGGCACGGCGGGGACCCGGTCTGGACGGCCGTCGACGGCGACCCGGGCATCGTGGGTAACCTGTACTTCATCGACGCGAACAACAACAACGCCTATAACACCGGTGAGGACTTGTACCTCAACAATGACGCCGATGTCAACTTCACCACCGCTGACACGCTGATCTATGATGGCGGCAACGGCCAGGATACCGTCGAGGGAACCCAAGGTGGCCTGAGCTGGCAGCGCCAGATCATGGGCTATGACGGCGACTTTGACGGCCTGTGGAGTCTGGGTACGGATATCTGGGAAGACAATCCCGCAGGTAACCCATTCACGTACGACGCCGGCCTCGACACGCAGATATACAATGGTGGTGACGGATGGACAACGCCGGATGGCACCCCTGCGGACGTTTCCAACCTCTACTATAATGATGCCAACGACGACGGGCTCTGGACCGCTGGCGAAAACATCTGGGCGGACGAAGTCGGCGGCACTGACGGCTGGTACAACCCTGGCATTGATTCCCGCGTGTACAACACGGCAGCCTGGACCCTGCTCCCCGGCAAGTCGGCGGCGGTCGGGAACTTGGTTTTCCTGAATCTTGCCGGGCTCGGCGTGTACAACGACGGCGAGGATATCTGGCGCGATGTCATCGGTGCTGGCGTGTACAATGACGGTACGGACGTGCAGATCTACGCCGGTGGCGCACCGAACGGCATTGACGACAACGTCGACCTGCTGCTGAACCGCGTCGGGAACAACGTGTACGATGGCCCTGAAGACTTTGACAACGATTCGCCGAACAATCGCAAGATGCGCATGACCGGGTTCAGTGATCTCCTGAGCACCAGCATGTCCAACTGGGACTACCACGGCGGTGGCTCGGTCGCGGACTGGTGGCTCGCCAGGTACGGCAGCACGGCGCCCGCCTGGGAAGGCCGGTATCCGTCAGCGGGGGAATTTGATGTGACCGAGAAGCGCTACAACCCCGTTGATGCGGCTGAGGGCCTCCCGTATAACAACTTCATTCGCGCCCGTAACGTCAACCCCAACGGCGCCGCCTTCACGCCCAGCGTTGTCGCGCCCTTGGCGCCGGCTGGTACGGCCTTTGAGGACATGCCCTGGGGCAGCGGCGCGGTGTACCCGGACACGACCCGCGCCTATTGGGACGGCCCGCCCGAGTTTGACGACCTGCCCTCATCCATGTACCACTCCAGCGGCGACATGCGCCTGGGTGAGGAAACCGACCCGTTCAGTACCTCGATCGCCGGTACCGACTATGGCCAGAACGATCCCACCAAGGTGTTCGTGGACGGCAACTACGTCGCGTCCGGCCCGCTGGCGTTCAACATCCACGGCGATTTTGGCTATGACGCCGGTAACCAGTTGACCCTCGAGTACCTCACCTGGCGTACTGACGGCCAAAGCGCGACCGGCTTCCGCGATATCAATCTGGACGGCATGATCGACCAGGGCGAGTGTCCCGATAAGGGGTGGAACAACTACATCACCGACCAAATGCCGACCACCCCCAATAACGGCAGCAGCACGGTCTACCCTTGGAACCGCGTGCGTGTCATGGAGGACTTGATTGAGGCCATCGACAACACCGAGGACCTGGAAACCTTCCAACACGATGGCTCGCTCGGGCTTCCGTATCTTGCCGGCGTCTACCCGGCGAGCTACGATGGCACCGACTTCCAAGGCTTGTCCGGTTTGGTCGTCTCAGTCCTGACCCGCGACTTGCCTGACCCGCTGATGTTTGCAGGCCAGATCGTCACCGGCGCGGATGATAACACCGGCACCCAGAGTGACAGCGGTCAGGGCGCCGAGGGTGGCGCCGGCTTCCCCTACGGCATGGGCACGCTCTCGCACGAACAGACCCACGACTGGTTCGGGGCCCCGGACCTGTACGACTACGACTCCTTCAACGGCCACATCGTCAACAACCCGATCGGCGGCAACGACCTGATGGGCGGCGGCGGCTTGACGCACTACATCGGCCCGTTGACAACCGGTTTCGGCTTCAGCGCCAGTCGCGAACTGACCACGATCCTGACACCCGGCGTGCCTACGGTCATCAACATGTACTCCATCATCCACACGCCGAACCAGTACTTTGTCTTCACTCGCCCGGGCGGGAGCGAACAGTATTGGTTCTGGTATGAAACCACGGACACGCAGTTCCCGAAGCCCGGCGGCAAAGGCATGTATGTTCTGCACCTGGAGCCGGGCGCGAACTCGGAGGGGGTCCCCGAACAGCAGCGCCACAACAACCACTTTATCTGGGAAATGGTGCAGGCGGACGGGTTGAACGAACTGCAGGACGGCATCAACGGTGGTGACGCCGGCGACCCGTTCCCGGGCACGACGAACAACCGCACCTTCACGTTCTATACCGAGCCGTCGAGCGCCTGGTGGGACCAGAGCGACACGGGCCTGGAGATCCTCAACGTTGTGCAGCCGGCGAACGACACCGATCCCATGCAGGTGACCTTCCTCTGGCATGACCTGCAGGTGCCCGAGCTGAAGTTCGTGCGGCCCCCGAACGGCTTCTCGATCAACGGTAACTACCCGGTCACGTGGGACGCCTGGGACCGGTTCGGCGGCACCGATGTCTATGTCTATCGCGATGATGACAATACCGGTTACGATGGAGTGGCGTTTGTCGGCCCGCTCGGTATGTCCGGCACGCACCGTGAGGTCCGGTGGCAGAGCCTGGCCGCCCTGGCCGACGGCGACTACTACTACTACGCCCTGCTCGTGCCGGACGAGGACAACGAGCCGAACCCCGACGACCCGGACCAGTTCGAGTTGTTCGTCTCCATCCCGCGCGCCGCCTCGACCAACGTCGGCAACGGCACGCTGACAACCGGCATTCCCACCATCGATCCACTCGGTGCGATGGCGGACAATTCGACGCTGCAGACGTGGAGCGTTACCTGCACGGCCGCGGACGCTACGAATGCCACGTTCAGCGTCGTGGGTTCGGTAACCGGCGCTGAAGCGAACCTGGTTGCCAGCCAGGTCGATGGCACTCTCGTTACGCTCACGACAGCAAACGACTACACCGGCGACTTTCTTATCACGCTCACCACTGGCGCGACGCCGTTCCAGCGCGGTGACCTGTTCGTCTTCCAGACCACCGGGTTGACCACCTACAGTGAGCCGTTGAATGTGGTCAATCACGCGGTCACCGATCCCACCGTCTGGGGCGAGCTCGACCCGCGTCCGGCCGACAACGACGCCGACGGGATTGCCGATTGGTGGGAGTACCAGAACTTCGGCGACCTGACCACCGCCAGCGCGACCGGCGACGCCGACCTCGACGCACTCACCGACCTGTACGAGTACCTGGCCGAGACCGACCCGAACCTGCCCGACACCGACGGCGATGGCGTGCGCGATGCGGCCGAGGACCCGGACCTGGACAATCTTTCGAACCTCGCCGAGCAGCAGGCCCACACCGATCCGATGAATGCCGATACCGATGACGATGGTGAGACCGATGGTACCGAACTGCTCGGCGAGACCGACGACGAAGCCACCAGTCCGCTCTACAACATGTCCACCACCGAGCGCGCTACGCCGCGCCGCGCCGCCCTCAACCTCAGCATCCTGACCGGCGCCGCCCCCGGCGGCGGCGACTGGCAGACCGGCATTGACGTGCCGCACTCGAACCGCTTCGCGGTGTACGCAACCCGCCAGGGCTGGACCATTGAGGCCTGGGTCAACATGGGTGCCGACGATACCGGTGTCATTGCGGCCTACCGCATCAGCGGCGGCGCTCTCACGGACGAGACGCCGACCGACATCAGCGCCATGGAAATCGGCTTGGACGCTGGCGTGCCCTATGCGCGGTTCCAGGATATGCACGGCGCCGAAGTGAAGGTTGGCGCTTGGAACGATGCACACACTGTGTCCAAGCTCGCTGCCTTTACCGCCGGTGTGTGGCACCACGTGGCCGGCGTCTGGGACGGGACCAGCCAAAGCCTGAAGCTGTACGTCGACGGCGTTACCGAGATCGCGCAGGTGACCCTGCTCGAGCCGCCGCCGTTGAGCGGTACCATGTACATCGGCGGTGTCGGCGCGAGTACCACGGCCGCAACCCGCCTCGACAACGGCTACCTCGACGAACTGCGCATCTGGAGCGGCGCCCGTACCAGGACCGAGATCCTCGCCTCGTTCAAGAACCTGGTCCAGCCCCCGAGCGCGACGCAGCGTCAGGCGATTCTGGCCGGCACCCAAAACGGCCTCCTGGCCAACTACCGCTTCGATGACCGCGGCCCGAACATCGAGGACTTCGCGTTCGCCTACCCGGTCCAGCGCGACGACCCGGACTACATCGCCTCCTACTATGATCTCGAGGGCGACGAATTCTATATCCCCGTAACCGGTCGCAATGCGAACTGGACCACTACCGTAACCGCGGTGCAATTGCTCGGCGTCAACGCCACGGACAGCGATGACGTGGACGGCGACGGCCTCGCAGACTGGTTCGAAGCCATGTTCTTCGCGTCTCAGACCGGCGGCACGTCGGGGGCAGACTCGGACTCGGACGGGCTCAGCAACCTTTACGAGTACTGGTGCGGCACCAACCCGCTCGATAACGACAGCGACGACAACGGTATCATGGATGTGTACGAGGATGCCGACGGCGACAACCTCGTCAACGTCGATGAGCAGACCATGGGCGCCGACCCCAGGCGTAAGGACACGGATGACGACGGCGTCGCCGACGCCGATGAGGCGGCCGCCTCGACCAATCCGACCAGCGCGATCAGTCCGTTCATCTACCGCGCGTTGAGCCTCGATGGCGCCGCCGGCTATGTCGAACTGCCGCTCGAAGCCCGGTTTGCCTTGGCCAGCGACTGGACCATTGAAGCCTGGTTGCGGCCCGACTCCATGGACGGCGACACGGCGAACATCGTGGCACGCTCTCCCGCCGCCAGCGTCTACAACTACCGCCTCTACCTCACCGATGCGGGTGCGGGGAACATGCAGTTGCGCGCCGAATTCACCGACACCCCAGGGACCACGACCATCGCGGTGAACTCGGGCACCACTTACGTTCCCGACGATGGCGCGACCTGGACGCACGTCGCGGTTGCCTACGCCACCGCCGACCGCACCCTGCGGCTCTTCATCAACGGCGCCGAGGTTGGCTCGCAGTTCGCCACCGTCATGCCGGCGGTCAACGGCAAAGGGCCGATTTACACTCGCATCGGCGCCGACTCCTACGACGGCCTCATCGACGAGGTCCGGTTCTGGAGCAACGCCCGCACTGCCCCGCAGCTCCTGGCGACCATGGAGTTGAACCTGGCCGGCAACGAGAGCAACCTGGTCTCCTACTACCGCTTCGACGACAGCCAGTCCACTGTGGCTGCCGACAAGGGCGGCGCGCAGGACTTTGTGAGTTCGCTTTCGTCGGACTGGCTCCGGAACTGGCGCAATGCGGGTGTTCTGGTGGGGGGCGCGGCATTTGTGGATGTGCCCGCCGGCACCAGCCCGGTCGAGGATCCGCTCGTGGATGCGGACAACGACGGCATGCTCGACACCTGGGAGACGCAGTATGGTCTGAATCCGGCCAACCCGTCAGACGCCACCACCGACCTGGACGGCGACGGCTTGAACAACCTCTACGAGTACCTGTCCGGCACCAACCCGACGGTCGCCAGCGTCAACGATACCGACGGCGATCCGGACCTCGACGGCCTGACCAACCTGCAGGAACAGAATCTCGGAACCCACCCCAACAAGCTTGACACCGATGACGATACGACCGACGACGGCGAAGAGTTCCGGACCGGGACGGATGCGTTGGACAGCCTCAGCCCGCTGAAGAACGGCGTGCTGGTACTGGCCGCTGCGACCGACTACGTCGAGATCGATGAAGGGCCGGTCTCCACCAACAGCATGACCTTGGAATGCTGGCTGAAGCTGACCAGCGCCACCCAGACGGGTATCATCGTTCAGAAGGAGAATGAGGACAACGGCGACTCGGACTACGTGCTCGAATTGGTGGCCGGCGGCGACGTGCGCTTCTCTTACGCCACGCAGAACCGTGACCGCGTCGAGGTCACCTTGGATACCAACATCAGCCAGACCGACGGTTGGGTGCACATTGCAGCGATTGTCAGTGGCGCCAACAATCAGGTTGCGGTTCTCAGCTATGTGGCCGAGACCGGCGTCGAGCGCAGCATCATCCTCAGCAACGCCGGGGCTATCAGCGGCGGGCTGGGTAAGCTGCACTTCGGTAGTGCCAGCGGCGGGTCGGTGATCGCCATGATCGACGATGTCCGGTTCTGGTCGGGTGCGCGCGGGGTCGGCACCCTCCGCGGCGACCGCGACTTCCCGATTGCCGCCGTGACCGGTGTTGTCGGGCTATGGAAGTTCGACGACATGGGCGAGACCGCCGAGGATTTCACCACCGGCCATCGCTACAACACCGCGATCAACGTGGGTATCAACTACATCTACGCCGGCGCCCTTAAAGGTGCCGCGGCCTTCCTGGAAATCGACTCGGCCAAGTCCAGCGACGAAACCTATACCTACTATACTCAAGATGACGACATCGACGGCATTCTGGACTTCTGGGAGGCGGTTCAATTCGGGTTTGACCGGAACGTGATGGTGCAAACCCCGCTCCTTGACGCCCAGGGCAATCGGGTGAACGACGCCAACGGGAACCCCATCTACGTCTGGGTCCCGAACGACAACTTCGGCGCCCCGAATCTGACCAGTGCCAATGCCACCAGCGACGCGGATGAAGATGGCATGAGTGACCTCTACGAGTCCTACCTCGGTTGGGACCCGAACTCCACCAACACGGCGGCCGACATGGACGCCGATCCGGACCTCGATGGGTTGAGCAACCTCCAGGAGATGACCCTCTACGGCACCCGTCCCGACGACGCCGACACCGACGACGACGGCAAGACGGACAAGGAGGAGGTCGATGCGGTCACCAACCCGCTGCACCCGATGAGTGTCGAGAATGCCGCCAACCGCAACATGGCTTCACCCAAGAGTATGGACGTGAGCGTCCTGGCCGCGGCCGGGAAAGAGCTGCCGCATCCGGCCCGGTTCGGGTTTGGCACAGGCGCCTGGTTCGTCGAAACTTGGGTTCGGCTGAAGGCCGGCAGCCCGGGCAGCGAGAACGGTGATATCTTCGCGTTCTACGGCAACAACGGGACGGGTTATCGGTTGTCCCTGGTCGACGGCAAGCCGCAGGGCGCTATTTTCAACTGGACCGGCAACCTGGCGGAAACCGTCACCAAGATCGTCACGGTGGGCGGCACCACCATGCCGGCACTGGCCGACGACACCTGGACGCACTTGGCCATCGAGTGGTCGCCGGACGAGAATACCTTCCGCCTGTACCGTGACGGTCTGTTGCTCGTGGCGCAACAGACCCTGGCCGCGGTCGACGTCTCCGATGGCGGTCGCGCTTTCATGGCCCGCAACTTCAACGACGACGTGGGTGGCGCTGACCAACTCAATCTCGACGAACTCCGTGTCTGGCAGGGCCTGCGCACCGCCGAGGAGATCGAGTACTGGCACAGCCGCTTGTTCCCCACCCTCGAGACCATCGACCTGGTGAACAACAATCGCAACTACTACGGGGCGGGTGCACAGTACTTCTACACTCACGCGCCGCCCACGCTCCGCGCCTACTACCGGTTCGACGACGGCGGCCTCACGACCGAAGACTTCGCCCATCTCAACGACAAGGGCTACCGGATTGCCGGCCTGACGGCCACGACCACCCAGTACGCCCCGGTCACCGGCTTTGACGATGCGGATGGGGACGGGCTTCCGGACTGGTGGGTACAGATCCATAACCTCGACGAATACCCGAAGGGCTACGCTCCGGGCAGCGCCGACAGCTATTACATCTGGGAAGTCTGCACCGTTCTGGGACTGAACTTCGAACGCGCCTTCACCGGCTACACCTCGATCGGCACCTATGGCGCCAACGGAATGGAAGACCTGCAGAGGGTCGATGTCAAGTCCCGGTACCTCGAGTGGGACGGCAAGTACTCGCACTACCTCAAGTACATCAACCTGACTCGCCTCCCCGACCAGGCCGTCCTGAGCTTCCGGTTGGACAACGGCACACTGGCGCGCCCGGGCGCGAACAGGCGCGCGGTCGTCGTCAACGGTACGTGGCTCGACGCTGCGACGTTCGTCAACGACTCCGTGAATATCGCGCCGTACCTGCGGGTTGGGCGCAACCAGATCGCCTTCTGGTTCACAGCGTCCGACTTCGTCCAAGTGACGGATCGCCTGAGCTGCCCGTCGACCGGTGCCGCTGTGACGTATGTGCACAAACTCTGGATCGGGAAGGTCGATGTCGAACTTGATGTCGATGGACAAATGGTCATCGTTCGCGGCGACGACTGGACCTATGACCCGCGCGCCGTGTGGCATGGCGTCGTTGCGTCAGAGTATGCGGGTGATATGGCCGCGTGGGATGCCATGCAAGACGAGCAAGGCCGGATCATCCCGCACCTCAGCTACGGCATCCCGCTGGATCCGGACAACGACGGCCTCGAGGCCTACTACGAGTTCGCGCTCGGCACCAACCCGCGCGACGCAGACTCGGACAACGACGGGATCTCCGACGCCGATGAGGATTTCGACGGTGACGGTATCAGCAACTTACAGGAAGCCCTGCGTGGCACCGACCCGGTCAAGTTAGACACCGACGATGACGGCGAGGAGGACGGCGACGAGATCGCCGCCGGCACCAATCCGCTGGACGGCAACAGCCCGGTCAAGGTGCGGGGTGCGGAGTTCGACGGTGTTGCCGGCAACTACCTCGACCTGCCGTTGCAGAGCCGCTTTGCCCTGTCGAACTGGACCATCGAAGCCTGGGTGCAGCCCAACCTGACAGCCGCAGACCCGAGCACTCACAACTTTGACGGCGGTACGGTCATCGAGCGGGCCGTGGGGGCCAACCTGGTCAACTACCGCCTGGAAATCTACGATGCCGGAGCCGGTGTGTACTACGCCAAGGCCAGCTTCACCAACGGCAGTACGCCACCGGTGACCGTTAGCGTGACCAGCAATGGCGCCGGCGCCAAGAACATTCCGATTACCACCGACGGCACGCAATGGACGCATCTGGCCGCCTCCTATGACCTGACCACTCGCAGCCTGACTCTGTACGTGAACGGCGTCGCCGCTGAAACCACGAGCGCCGCTTCGGTGCCCATCCGTTTCGGCCCCGGTGTGGCCTACACCCGCGCCGGCGCCGGCTTCGAGGGTATCGTCGACGACGTCCGGATCTGGGGCGCGGCCCAGACCGCGGCCAATATCGCCGCCCGCAGGACGTCGCTCCTGGTTGGCAGCGAAACCAACCTGGTGGCCTACTACCGGTTCGACGACGCCGGCGACTCGGCCCAGGACAACGTCACGGCATGGACCGCCGACTGGACCGCCGACTGGATTCACGCCGCCGTGTTCAAGGGCGACGGCGGGGCTGACTTCGCGGACCTGCTCGACAACCCGATGACCAGCGACAACGATTCCGACGGCGATGGCATGGCCGACGCCTGGGAACTCACCAACTTCGGCAACCTCTCGCGCGACGGGACCGGCGACTATGACGGCGATGGACTCAACGACCTCTACGAGTTCTACGCCAACACGAATCCTCGCGAACTGGATACCGGCAATACCGGGACCTCAGACTACGACCGCGACACGGACGGTGACGGCCTCACCAACGGCCAGGAGCAGGACGAGTTCGGCACGCACCCGAACCTCAAAGACACCGATGACGACGGCATCGAGGACGGCGACGAGATCCAGGGTGATCCGCAAGGCCTCTTGGCCGGGGTCGGCGACCCGCAGTACATCACCAGCCCGCTCTACAGCATGGGCCACTTTGACCCGGTCATGGTCGATCCTGACTACGACAAGAACGGCGACGGCATCTACAATGCCGCTGATGACCGACTGCTGTTCTGTCCCGCGCGCAGCCTGGACCTCAGCGTCCTTGGCGCCGCCCACAAGGGCATTGCCCTGCCTCAGAGCAGCCGGTTCCTGACTCTGCCCAATGCCGGGACCCTCGAGGCATGGTTCCGGCCCGGTACCGATACTGACGGTGTGATCGTCTCGTATCAGGTTGGCAATGGGACGGCATTCGAACTCGGCGTCCGTACCGTGGGCGGCAAGTGTCGTCCATACGCACGCATCGAGACCGCGACCGGGGTCCGCTACGAGGCCGGCGGCACGACCACGACGACGGAGTTGACCGCCGACCGGTGGTTCCACCTCGCCGCAGTCTGGGACGCCTCGACCAACTCGCTGCAACTCCTCATCAATGGCGTTCTCAAGTATTCCACGGTTTGCCTGGAGCGCCCGCGCACCGGCGAGGGTACGGTATACATCGGCAGCGACGGCACGGCGACGGCGGACCGTCAGCTCAGCAACGGCCTCGTCGATGAGGTCCGCGTCTGGACCGTGGCCCGCACCATGACCGAACTGCAGCAGTACCGCGACACGCTGGTCATGCAGACGGCGACCGGCCTGGCCGCTTACTACCGGTTCGACGATGCCGGTCTGAACATCGAGGACTTCACGCACGCCTACCCGACGCGCGGCGCCCGCGACTACGATCTTGAAGCCGCCTACTACGGTGTCACCAACACCGACGGTACCTCCGACTGGGTGGTCACAACCAACGCCAAAGCACTCAAGGGAATCGACGATGCGGACGGCGACGACTTGCCCGACTGGTGGGAGGCGGTCCACAGCGGCACGCCGACCGGCATCGCGCGCAACAGTGACAATGACAACGACGGCCTGACCAACATCTACGAGTTCTACTGCCGCACCAATCCGTTCGACGAGGACACGGACAACGACAACGTTATGGACGGCAGCGAGGACTTCGACGGCGACGGCCTCTCCAACGCCGAGGAAGCCACGCACGGATCCGATCCGCGCTTGACCGACACGGACGACGACGGCTTCAGCGACAAACTCGAGGTCAACAAGGGCACCAGCCCGGTGCATCCGATGAGCCGGCCCAACTTTGCCAAACGCAGCCTGAACGCATCCAGTGTGGCGGCCGATGGCCTGGCGGTTCCGGCGCCGGAGCGCTTCGAGTTTGCCCAGGCGCCCTGGACGGTCGAGGCCTGGGTCTATCTCAGTGCGGCGGACCTGACCTACACGGCCGGGACCGACGCGGTCATCGCCGGCGCGCCGGTCGCGGGTGCGGGCATCGAGGCGGACGGCTTGGCGGTCAGCGCCGCCGCGAACAAGGCCTGGATCGATGTGGACGGCCCCGACACCGACGGGGTCTACACGTTCGATGGCGCCGTGGATATCTCCGTCGGCATCGTCGCCGCGAACAACGGCGACGTCACGACCACGCTGGCCGCGGTCGACAGCGTGCTGTACAAGGGGAACCTGGTGGATGGCGACTTCTGGATCGACTTGGACGCCAATCGGGCCTACCAAGACGCCGAGGACGTGGCCCTCACCGGCGCCGCTCTCGTTGACGCCGACGTCTACGCCGGGACCGTGCCCGCCATCGCGCACAATGGCGCCGCGGCCTGGGTCGACACCGGCGCCACGCTCTACCCGAGCGGCGACATCTTCTCCTACGTCGGCGTCAACGGCGAGAGCTTCAGCTTGTCGCTCGAGAACGGCAGCCCGCGCGGCCTGATCTGGACCGGCGCCGAGGACAACCGCGATGCCAACATCGTCGTCGAGGTCGGCGGCGAAGGCGCGGTACCCGCCCTGACCCCGAACACGTGGCATCACTTGGCCATTGTCTGGGACCCGGTCGCCAACACCTTCCGCCTCTACCGCGACGGCCTGAAACTCATTGCGCAGCAGACCCTGGCCGCACCGACCATTGCCGCCGGCAATGCCTATCTGGCCCGCAACCTGAACAACGCCTACATCGACGAAGTGCGCGTCTGGAGCGAACCGCGCACGCACGAGGAGATCGACCGCTGGCTGAACGAGATCATCCCGACGTTCGAGAGCATCGACACCGGGCCGTTCCACCAGTGGCTCGTGGTGCAGGAACTGGGTGGCGCCACGTTCGCCCGGAACATCTATGAATACGGCGACCTGCTCCGTGCCTACTACCGGTTCGACGATGCCGGCCAGTACACCGAGGACTTCCGCGCCCTTAACGACGGCGACTACTACCTCGAGGGCGCCGGCACCGCCGCGCGCGCCGCGCCGCTGCAGGGCGTCGACGACGCCGACGGCGACGGTCTGCCCGAATGGTGGGTCGACCTCTACAGCCTTAACAACTGGCCGTCGTATGACGACGTCGACTTCCGCCAGGACATCCACTACAACGACGTCGCCATCGGCGACGACAACCCGCGCGACGGCGTGCCGGAAAACCCGCCGGGCTATGACCGCGATTACACCGGCTGGAACTTCACCGGCATCTCGCGCGGCCCGTACCAGGACGAGCCGACGGCGGCGGAGTCGCCCGTGCCGGTGGCCGGTCCCCCGCCAGGCTACCTCGACCGCTACTTCACCGTGTTCGGGTCCATCGGCTCATTCCTTGCCTGGGGTGAGGACTACGAGTGGGTCACCGCCAAGTCGCGTATCCTGCATGACTCCGGTATCTACGTCGAACTGGTCAAGTACGTCGTGCTGGAGAGAGCGCCCGAGAAGGCTGACTTCACCCTGTGGCTCTTCGGCGGCGACGTCGACCAGTTCGCCGTCAACGGCCAGTTCGTATCGCTCGCAGGTAGCGGCACCGTGGACATCGCGCCCTACCTCAAGCAGGGCCGTAACCAGTTGTTCATTCGCTTCCACGACACGATGGACGCCATGTGGACCGCGACCATCGCGCCGCCCGACTTCTGGATCTATGAATCTCAGACCGCCCAAGCCGGCGGTGCCAGCACCACGACCTTCTGGGCCCGTAACTGGGTGACGCAGCCCTACACCTGGCCCGATTCCCAGGTCAAATTCGATGGCGAGTTGGTCGTGGACGGTGACGCGGTCATCGTCCGTGGCGACGAATCCAAGTTCGACCCGCGCAGCGTCTGGCACGGCCAGACCGATACCGACCTGCCCATGCTGCCGTTCACCGACCTCGCGAACCGGTACGCCGTGCATCAGGATCTGGGTATCGTCAACGACCCGGATCTGGACGGCGTCACCAATCTGCTCGAGTTCATGCTGGGCACCAACCCGGCCGACGCGGACAGCGACAACGACGGCATCCTCGATGGCGACGAGGACAACGACGGCGACCTCGTCAGCAATGGCCAGGAGGATGTTCTGGGCACGTATCCGACCCTTGCCGATACGGACGACGACGGCATCGCCGACGGGGACGAGATCGGCCAAGGCAGCGACCCGGTCGACGGCTACAGCCCCAGTGTGACGCGCGGCATCGAACTCGACGGCGTTGACGACTACGTGCGGCTGCCGTTGCAGGCCAGGTTCGCCTTGCGGAGTTGGACGGTCGAGGCATGGATTCAACCGAATACGACGAGCGCCGACCCCAGCGGCCACGATTTCGACGGCGGCGTTGTCTTGGAACGCGCGGTGCGCAGCCTCTCCGGCGGCAAACTGGTGAACTACGGTTTGCGCGTCAGCGCGGCGGGTATTCCCAGTGCCTACTTCACCGGGGGTGACGGTGTCGAGGTCGCGGCCGTGGGCCTGTCAGCTCTTCCGACGGACAACGATACGTGGATGCACCTGGCCGCCAGCTTCGACGCCGCCACGCAGACGCTGAGCCTGTACGTCAACGGTCAGTTGGAGCGTGTCTTGAACTCGGGGCAATTGCCGATCAATAACGGGCCGGGCGATGTCTACGCCAACGTTGGCGCCGAGTACCTTTGGGACGGCGGGAACTACGTGGTTCTGAACGGCTTCGAAGGTATCGTCGACGACGTGCGCATTTGGTCCGTGGCTCGGAGCGCCGTCGAGATTCTGGACAACAAGGAGCAGTTACTGACGGGCGCCGAGGCGAACCTGATGGCTTACTACCGCTTCGACGATGCCGGTATCACGGCGCAGGATGGAAGTTCCGCCAGCGCCGGCGACTGGCGCCGCAACTGGGAGAACGCCGGAGTGCTCATGGGGCACGCCGCGTTCGTCGAACTGGACGCCGAAAGTCCGATGGTCCAGCGCGTCGACAGCGACGGCGATGGCATTATCGACTGGTGGGAACTCGCCAATTTCGGCGACCTCAGCCACGACGGCTTTGCCGATACGGACGGCGATGACCTCTCGGACCTCTACGAGTACCTGGCCGACACCAACCCGAACCGCAAGGACACCGATGCCAACGGTGTGCTGGACGGCGAGGAAGACCCGGACGCTGACGGACTCACCAACCTGCAGGAGCAGGAGTACGGTACGGACCCGGCCCAGGCGGACACGGACGACGACGGCGACAACGACGCCTTGGAGGTGCAGAACGAGACGGACCCGCTCGATTCGCTCGATTCGTCCGTCGAGCAGTACCGTGCCGCCGAGTTCAACGGCACGAACTACCTGACCGTGCCGGACAAGGCGCGGTATCGCCTCGAATCCTGGACGGTCGAGGCCTGGGTCAAACTGGATGCCGCGCCCGCCGCAACCGGCGGCAGCCTCGTGCGCCGGCAAGTGGCTGCGGTTGGCGCCACCCGCGCCATCAACTTCGAACTCGCGGTCGGCAGCGACTTGATCCCGTTCGCCCGGTACATTCTGGCGGATAACACCGAGGTGAAGTTGACCTCGCCGACCGCGATCGGCCTCTCTGCCTGGTACCATGTGGCTGGCGTCTACGATGCCGCGCAGCGGCAGCTCGTACTGTATGTCAACGGCCTGGCCGTGGCGAGCAAGGCTGACGCCCAGACCCTTGACGACCCGCCCACTACGGGGGTTGGACCGCATGAGCTGAGCATCGGCGACGGCATCGATGGGTTGGTCGACGAGGTCCGCATCTGGAGCAGCGCGCGGACGGGCTCGACGATCACCGCCAATCGTGGCGTCCTGCAGGCGCTCGGGTCCCCGAACCTGGTCGCCTATTTCCGTTTCGACGACGCGGGTGCGCATGCCCAGGACTTCTCCGTGAACAAGGACTGGTGGAACGACTGGGTCAACGCGGCCGAACCCGCCGGCGCCGGCGCGGTACTCTGGACCACGGCGGACTTCCCGCCCGCGACCCTGGACACGGACGACGACGGCGTCACCGACGCGAACGAGCGGGCCCAGAATACGGACCAGGCCGATTCGCTCTCCTCATACAAGCCGACGTTCATGCGCTTCACCGCTCCGGGCGGCCTGGTCACGGCAACCGGCAGTATTCCGGGCGCGACGGACGCCGAGCAACTGCGGTACGGTTTGGCCACCTGGACGGTCGAGGGCTGGGTGCGCCTGGCGTCGCTGCCGTCGGCCGGACCGGGCGATGTGCTTCTGGCCAAGTATGAGGTTGCGGCCAACGGGCGTGAGAACTACGTCATCGGTATACGGCAGGCCGACAACAAACCGTTTGCGGCCTATATCCCGCACCCGGACAGCGGTTCGAGTACGGAAGTGTCGGTAACCGCCAGCACCACCGTAGGCCTTGACCGGTGGGTCCACATCGCCGCGACGTTCGACGGCAATCTCCTCGCCCTGTACGTGGACGGCGAGCGCGCTTCGATGCGCAGCACCGGCTTCCCCTGCGCCAACGGTGAGGGGAACTTCACCATGGGCGAGAACCTCCGCGGCGATCTTGACGAGGTGCGGGTCTGGAACTATGCCCGGACCGCGGCCGAAATCCAGGACCGGATGGATGCCTTCCTGATGTTCAACCCGCCGGGCGGTACGGCCGCGCTGCGCGGCGAGATGGTCCAGATCGCCGATCCGGCGAGCACCTTCGAGCGGCTCGGAACTTGGACCCTCGAGGCGTGGGTGAAGCTGCCGGCCGGGCAAGGCGGCGGCATCATTCTGGGGCGCGAGGCGGACCCAACCAATAAGCTGACCGCCGCGTCGACCCTCGACGCGGCCCGCGGGTGCTGGAACTACTACATGGGCGTTGACGCCAATGGACGGCTGGTGGTGCGTTACTCGTACTATGTCCCGTTTGCCAGGTACGCAACCGTAGAACGGATCGGGCTTAGCGACCTGCGGGACAATCAGTGGCGCCACGTGGCGTTTAGCTATAATGGAACGACTCTGGCCGCGTACGTAAACGGTGTGCGCGAGATCGTTTTCGATCTTGCCAACGATCCGCTGGACTATGCCGGCCCAACCCGGTTGGGACAGGGCATCACGGGCCTGATCGACGAGGCCCGGGTCTGGAACAACGCTCTGACCGTGAAGAACATGGATTTGCGCAAGGGCAAGTCCCTGCTCGGCACCGAGGAAGGCTTGATCGACTACTTCAACCTCGATTTCAACCGGACCACCGCGCAGAACATCGTGAAGAACTACGCCGCCATTCGCGCGACCCCGGACTACGAGGATTACGGTTTCCTCCTTGGCGGGCAGCTCGATGGCACGGACAACGCCCCGGTCATCATCAACGCGCTGCTTGGACTCCAGGACATCATGGTCGCCTACTTCCCGTTCGACGACCAGGGCGACCGCGCCGAGGACTTCCTGCACCGCAACGACATCAGTTTCGCTGGCGCGCGCACCGATGATACTGCCGTCTTCGTGGACGCCGTGGATACCGCGGCGTTCACCTGGGATGCGCCGACCAACCCCGACAGCGACGAGGATGGGACGCCAGACTGGTGGGAAACCCTCTACAAATTGCTGCCGACGTCGGCCCAGGGCGAACATGGCGCCGCGGGCGACCCGGACGCTGACGGGCTCTCCAACCTGACCGAGTACTACATCGACCGGCTCCCGAATGCCACTTACCCCAACTCCATCAGCCAGCCCAACCAGTACGACTCGGACAGCGACGGCATTGCCGACGGCGACGAAGACGCCGACGGCGATACCCTGACCAACGCCGAGGAGGACCAGATCGGGGCTTTTGCCTGGGACAAGGACACCGACGATGATGGCATCGACGACAATTTGGAGTTGATCGCCGGGACCAGTCCGGTAGTCTCGCTCGACCCGTTCGTATTGCGGGTGCTCGATCTGGACGGCGCCGATACGACCTACGCCAAGGTCGCGGGCGACCGGGAGATCACTGAGTTCGAGTTCGGCTCCGACTTCACCATCGAGGCCTGGGTCAACCCGGGCGGAGTGCGCGCCGGCGAGATCGTTAACAAGGTGGGCGGCACGGCCAACCGGACCAACTACCTCCTCGGCCTTGACGCCACGAACCGGCCCTACCTCGCGTATCAGGACGTCTCTGGGCAGACCACCACCGTGACGCTCGATACGGTGGGATTGCCCACGAATCAGTGGTCCTATGTTGCCGCTACGTTCCAAGGCGACTATACGGTTGACACAAACACGGATGGCGTCAACGACGCCCAGTGGCAGGGGACGGTGGTCGTTTGTGTCGGCATAACGGACTCGGCGGGAGCGTTCGTCGACAGCAACAGGACCGTTCAGATCACCATGCCGCCTGCCACTGGCACGGGTGATCTCACGTTCGGCCGCAGCTTCGCGGGCCAGATCGACGAGATCCGGCTGTGGAACGTCAGCCGCGCCCTCAGCGTCCTTACGACCAACGCCAATCGGCTCGTGCCGCTGGCTGGCACCGAAACCGGACTCGCCGGGTATTGGCGCTTCGATGACGGTCAGGCTAACCCGCCCAACGGCAAGGGTGCGCAGGACTTCACCCGCACGCTCCCGCTCGATCCGGAATGGCCCACGGCCGCGCTCCTCCAAGGCGCCGCGACGTTTGTGGAGAATGCGGGCGGCCTGTACTACGGTGACGCGGATCGCGACGGTCTTCCCGACTACTGGGAGTATGTGCACTTTGGCACCCTCACCACCTCCGACGGGACCGGCGATCAGGACGGCGACGGCCTGACCGACTACTACGAGTACCTGGCCGGGACCGACCCGAACGATCCGGACTCGGACAACGACGGCGACCTGGACGGGACGGATGACCCGGATAACGATGGCCTGACCAACTACGAGGAACAGGCCTTCCGCACCGACCCGGGTAACGCCGACACCGACGAGGATGGCGTGCGCGATGGCGACGAGATCGCCGACGGGACCAACCCGCGCTACAGCATGAGTCCTGCCAACTCCAGGTGCCTGGACATGGCCAAGCTCCCGGCGACCGGCATCCGGTTGCCCAACTCCCTGCGCTTCAGTGCGGTGACCAGAGGCTGGACGGTCGAGGCGTTGTTCTACAGCACGGCCACGACGACCCAGACCGGTATGCTGGTCTCACACGCCGTATCTGGCGGGTACCAGTTCTTCCTGGCCGTTGACCAAGGCAAGCCTGTGGCGGGCTTCTCGGAGACGCCCGGTGGCGACTTAGTCACAGTCAGCCTGGCCTACCCGCTTGCGGACAGCACCAGAACGCACCTGGCCGCGGTGTACAACCCGATTGCGAAGACCTTGGCCTTGTACGTCAACGGTCTTCAAGGCGCGATCAAACAACTGCAACCGGACGAGCAGTTCAGCGAGCGTGTCGGCACGGCCCGGATTGGCGGCGACTATGCTGGCGCCCACTGCACGGCCGCGCTGTTGGACGAGGTCCGCGTCTGGAGCATCGCGCGTACCCCGACCGAGATTGCCGCGGGGCGCAACCAGATCGTCAGGGGCGGCACCCAAGGCCTGGTCGCCTACTACCGGTTCGACGACGGCGGCGTGGCTGTCGAGGACTTCGCGCACGCCTATCCGGCGCCCGATGCCGCGCAGTGGGAGTTAGTGGCCGCGCTGTATGGCGTGGGTGACACGACGCCCGCCGACGGTCATGCCGATTGGCTGGTTGCCGAACCCGACCCCGTGGTACACGGCATCGACGACGGCGACGGCGACGGGATGGCCGACTGGTTCGAGGACTGGTACCTGCTCGACATGCGCCGCAACGACGCCGGTGACGACGCCGACAACGACGGCCTCAACAACCTGTTCGAGTACCTCTGCGGCACCAACCCGACCGACAGGCAGAATGGTGACGCGGATGCCCTGGCCGACCGGGACGGCGACGGCTTGCTCAACTACGAGGAGCAGGACTTTGCTACCGACCCGCGCCTCGGGGACACAGACCACGACGGCCTGACCGACTACCAGGAGGTCTACGGTGATATGGGGCTGGTCCCGCCGCTGCACCGGCCTGACCTTAGCACCTATGCCAGCGATCCGCTCAACCCGCTGTCCCGCGCCGTGCGTGGCGGCCTGGTCCTTGCGGCAGGCGACACCATGACCATCGCCGACGCGCCCAAGTACGCGACCCAGTCCTGGACCGTGTCCGCCTGGGTCAAGGCGAGTGCGAATGGCACGATCCTGCAGCGCAAGGTCGGCAGTGTCGGCATCAACTACGAGTTGGGTGTGGAAAGCGGCAAGCCGTACGTCAGCTTCGAGACCTTGGGCGACGTCACCGTGAAGGTGGGCGGCGATGAGGGACCGTTCAGCAGTCTGGCGACCATCACCGGGACCTGGACGCACGTGGCCGGGTCCTATGACCAGCTCAACCGGTCCCTGACCCTTTACGTCAACGGCATGGCCGTCGGCCAAAAGGTCAAGGCGACCGACGATATGAACTGGCAGAACTACGAGTGCCCGACGCTCGGCGATGGGGACACGGCCCTGGCAGCAGGCGTCGAGGGCGCGACCATCACGGTGGGCAGCGCCGCCTTCGCGGGCGGCATCGACGAAGTCCGGATCTGGAACGGCGCCCTGTCGTCGGCCGATGTCTTCGACACTTTCCGCACCGCGTCACCCGACGCGGTCGGCAAGGTGCCGCCGGTACAGGCGGCCGCCAAGGCCGTCGGCGCCGCCAGCCTCACCGTCGAGGAGATGCTGCTGCTTGAGCACAAGCCGAAGCAACTGCTGGTCAAGTTCATGGACGACGTCACGGAGAGCAGGAGTGAAGGCATCCATGCGGCCTTGGGTGTACGGGTTCTGCGCACCAGTCCGCTGACCGGCACGCAACTCGTCGAGGTCCCGGCGAACCAGGAACTCGCGGTGGTTTTGGACGCCTACAACAACATGGCCGAGGTCAAGTTTGCCGAGCCCAACTACATCATGCGTGCCAACAAGATCCCGAACGATCCAAACTTCAGCAAGTGCTGGGGGCTGCGCAACACGGGCCAGACCGGCGGCACCGCGGGCGTGGACATCAGGACGACGGCGGCCTGGGACATGACCACCGGGTCTGACAAGGTCATCGTGGCCGTGATCGACACCGGTGTGGACTACACGCACCCCGACCTGGCGACCAACATCTGGACGAACACCGGAGAGGTCCCAGGCAACGGCATCGACGATGACGGCAACGGCTACATCGATGACGTGCACGGGTGGGATGCTGCGAACAACGACGGCGATCCCATGGACGATCACGGCCACGGCACACACACCTCCGGCACCATCGGCGCCATTGGCAACGAGGGCATTGGCGTCGCGGGCGTGAACTGGAAGGTCAGGATCATGGGCCTGAAGTTCCTCACTGCTGAGGGCTGGGGCTACACAGACGACGCCGTGGCGTGCATCGAGTACGCCGTGAAGATGGGCGCCACGCTGACCAGCAACAGCTGGGGCGGCGGCGGTTACTCGCAGGCCTTGTACGATGCCATTGCCAAAGCGCGTGACGCCGGGCAACTCTTCGTGGCCGCGGCCGGCAACGAGGCGAACAACAACGATGTGAACCCAGCCTACCCGGCCAGTTACGACTTGGAAAACATCATCTCAGTGGCGGCGACGGACCACAACGACACCATGGCGTGGTTCAGCAACTACGGGGCCACCACCGTCGACGTGGGCGCGCCGGGCGTTGACATCTACAGTACTCTTCCGGGCAACAGCTACGAAGCCTGGAGCGGCACCTCCATGGCCTGCCCGCACGTGGCGGGCGTGGCGGCCCTGGTCTATGCCTTCTCGCCCAAGTCGGGCTGGGCGGACGTCAAGCGGTTCATCCTCCAAGGGGCTGATCCGATCGAGGCTCTGGCCGGACGCGCGAAGACCGGCAGCCGCTTGAACGCGGCCCGCGCCGTGGCCGCCGCTGGCGGCGGCGCTTTGGTCGCCTACTTCCGCTTCGACGATGCGATCACCAACACGACCGGCGTGCGCGTCTTGGACCTCACGGACACCTCCTACTGGCCGGAGAACACCGGCCTGCTCACGGCCAACGCCAAGGTCCAGATCACGGCCGGCAACTACGCACCGATGCTGGGCGACAGCGACCGTGACGGCATGCCCGACTGGTACGAGACCGCCAGGGGCCTGGACGCAACCGTCAACGATGCGGACCTGGATCCGGACGGCGACGGCCTGACCAACTACACCGAGTACCTCGCCGGCACCAACCCGTTCGATCCCACCAGCGACGGCCTGGCGGCCATCCCGCAACTGGACCGCGACATGAACAAGGATGGTGACTCGCTCATCAACCTTGACGAGCAGTTCTTCGGCACCAACCCGTCCAAGAACAACACCACCACGGACACGGACGATGACGGTATCTTCGACGCGCTCGAACTGACGCCGGTCACCGGCCTGCCCAGCGATCCGGCGGACGCGCTCTCCCCGTACGTGTCGCGCGCCCTGTCCCTGACCGGGGCCAGCACCGCCTACATCGAGTTGCCGAACCAGTACCGGTTCGCGCTGGACCGGAGCTGGACGGTCGAGGCGTGGGTCAGCATGGATGCGAGCTGGACCACGGCCGGTACGGTCATCCGCCGCGCCATCGACGCCACGGGCGACGGCACGACCTACGAGTCCGTCAACTACGAACTGGGTATCTCGGCCGACATGAAGCCGTACGCCAAGTTCACGACCAAGCCCGACACGAACGGCGCGGTGGTCACGGTCACGGCCCAGAGCCCGACCGCGTTGCCGACCAACCGTTGGGCGCACCTGGCCGCCGTCTATGACGCGGATGGCAAGACCCTCAAGCTGTATGTCAACACCGATACCCCGATCACCATGCCGACCGGTGCGCTCAAGCCGGCGTCCACAGTGCCAGGCGTATCCTTCGTCCGAGCCGGCGAAAGCTTCATGGGCCGGATCGACGGCGTCCGGGTCTGGAACGTGGTTCACAATACCTTTGAAGACAGCGTCATGATGCCGCTGGACTACGAGGGTATGGCCAGCCTGGTCGCCAGCTACCAGTTCGATGACAACGGCGCCACGGCACAGGACTTCGCCGCGGGCAGCAAGGATGACTGGAACACCGACTGGTTCAACGCTGCCGTCAAGACGACCGGCGCGACCGTCGTGGCTTCGAGCGACTCGCCGCTGGTCGACGAAATGGTCGATACCGACGGTGACGGCATGCCGGATGGCTGGGAGAACGCCTACGGCCTGAACTACCAGTTGAACGATGCGGATCAGGATCCGGACGGCGACGGCCTCTCCAACCTCTATGAGTATCTTGCGGGCACCGACCCGTTCCTGGCCGACACGGACAACGACGGGATCTCCGATGCCTACGAGGATCCGGACGGCGACGGCCTGCTGAACATCGAGGAAGAGTGGTTCACCACGCATCCGCGCCTGCCGGACACCGACGACGACGGGATTGGCGACGAAGTCGAGTGGTACGCCGGCTGGTCCCCGGTCATGTCTCTCGATCCGACCATTCCGCGCATGCTGCACCTCACGGGCAGCGAGTACATGACGGTCAGCAACAACGCCGACACGGCGCAGGCGCTCTTCACCCTGGCCGTCTGGGTGAAGCCGGCCGCGGTCGTCACCACGGCGCAGGGCATCATCGAGAAGATCGACCGGTACGGCAAGAACGCCAACTACCGCTTGGTCCTGCGTCCCGGCAACTATGTCGAGTTCAGCTATGACTCGGCGGTCTCGGGCCGCGCCCTGAAGATCACCTCCGGCAAGGCCCTCCCGGCCGGCAAGTGGTCGTTGATCGTGGCACGGTTGGACGGCTCGACGACGGGGCCGGTGTTCGACCTGCAACTGATGATCGAAGAGAACCGCGCCTTTGTGCGCTACACCAAGAGCGGCACGCCGCTCGGCGCCGCGGCCATCGATCGGCGCGGCCAGATGGTCGTCGGCTTCACTGAGGACGTGACCGACCCGCGCAAGAACCTCGAGGACGTCGACGCCCGGTTTGTCGGCGACCTCGACGAAGTGGCCCTGTGGAAGGCCTTGCTGACCACCCAGGAAGTGCTGGACTTGGTCGCTACCTCTCCCTCGATCGATGACCCGGACCTGGCCGCCTACTTCAAGTTCGACGACGGCGGCGAAACGGGTGAGGACCTCACCGCGACTCGCGACTGGGAACGCAATTGGCGCAACGCCGGCGTCTACTCGCCGGACAGCTCGATCGTGGTCAAGGGCAACGTCACCGGCGCCGGCGAACCGGACCGGCTCCCCGACACTTGGGAGCTGGCCAACTTCGGCTCGCTCTCCGTCTCCCAGGGCCTGTCGACGGATGATCAGGACAGCGACGGACTCAACGACTGGTATGAGTACCTGGCCGGCACGAACCCGAAAAACGCCGATACCAATGGTGACGGCATCAGCGACATGAACGAGGACATGGACGGTGACGGCCTGACCAACGGCCAGGAGCAGAACACCTACGGCACGCACCCGAACCTGGTCGACACCGACGACGACGGCGTGCGCGACGATGTCGAGGCCAACCGCCGCAACAACCCGGCCGACTCGCTCGATCCGGTGCGCAGCCTGGCTGGTCAACTGGATGGCAGTGCGCGGTTCCTGGTCGCGGACCAGCTCCGGCATCGCCTGAGCACGTGGACTGTCGAAGCCCGCGTGTGGTTCGATACTGTGGATGCTACGACGGACGGCATCATCGTCCGCCGCGCCGTCCAGTCGAACACCGCGGACCACAGTCTGGACGCCACGAACTTTGAATTGGGCGTTACGGACGGCAAGCCGTATGCGCGATTCGTGACCGTTGCCGGCAGCGAAAAGCGCGCGGACGCCACTGTCCAGCTCCAGGCGCAACGCTGGTATCACCTCGCCGGAACGTTTGTGAACGGCGCCACGACCGAAGACTTGGTGCTGTACGTCCATGACACTACGGACATAGGGCGCCTGGCCGATGAGCAGGTTGCGTTGGATGTCAACGAAGCTTGCCCCGTGTCGGGTGTCGCCGTGGATCAGCAGATCAGCTTTGGCGCCGGCTATCCGAACGGCACGAGCAACTACTTCGGCGCACTGCCGAACAAGACGAAGATTGACGAAATCCGCATCTGGGACGGCGCACGGTCGGAGGCGCTCATCGAGTCTGCTGACGGCCTCGATCAGCATCTGGTCGGAGACGAGAAGTTGCTCGACACCGCTGGCAACGTCACCTACAAGCTGGTCGGCTACTGGCGCTTCGACGATGGCCTGGGTATCGAGAGCCAGTCGGTTGAGGACTTCACAGCCAAGTCGGACAACTTTGACAGCCTGGCCGACTGGTTCCTGGGCTGGCCGCACGCCGCGCACCCGAAGGGTGGCGCCACCGTGGTGGACGAGATCGTGCCGGACGACACCGAACCGGACGGCCTGCCCGACTGGTGGGAGATCCAGTTCTTCGGGAACACCACGACCTACAACGGCGGCGATGACCCGGACAGCGACGGGTTGATGAACCTCCAGGAGTTCCAGGGCATCGACGGCATCGGCCAGGCCCCGGACTACTACACCCAGACCGTGGACTTGAAGCTTGGTGCCAATACCCCGCCGGGAAGCCAGGTCTGCACCGGCCTGGTGACACGGTTCGTTTACAGCGCGGGCGGGGCAGAGGTGTGGGCCGAACTGAGCAACCCGCTCAACACCACCTACAACAGCGCCGCGGACATCGTGATCAAGGGCGCGCCGGTCAGCGGCACGACCACCGGCACCGCAGTCGCACTCTCCTCGGTCCTCTACCGCAACATCAACGATGACGACATGGCCTTCGACTACGTCTGGATCGACGTGGACGGGGACAAGAAGTACGACACCGCCGGCGACGTACTGATCGCGGGTGTGCCGGCGGACCAGGCAACATTCACGGGTGTGGTGGCGTGGATCGCCTACTACGACGGCGCCACCGACTCGCTGTGGATCAGCGCCGGTGCGACCGACCCGCGGTACGGTGTTGGCGACGGCACCGACCCGACGGACGAGGACAGCGACGGCGACACCCTCCCGGACGGCACTGAGGTGGCCACGTACCACACCAAGCCGTACGTTGCGGATACCGACGACGACGGCCTGGATGACCTGGCGGAACTCGAAGCCGGGTACGACCCGTTGAACCCGCTCGATCCGTTCAAGCTGCGCAGTGTCAAGGTCGACGGTGCGGCCTCCAGTTTCCTGCGTGTGGCGGCCAATTCGCGGCATCGCCTCGACACGTTCACCGTCGAGTTGTGGTTCAAGCGTCTCGACATGAGCCAGAGCACGAAGCAGGTCCTGATCTACAAGGGCCAAGGCGCCGAGGTGAACTACGAGGCCGGCATTAGCGAGAACCTCTATCCGTACGGCACGTTCACGTCGGTCGATGGAACGCGCACCGTGACCGTGACCTCGACCGTCAAGGTCCAGGACCTGGAGTGGCATCACATCGCCCTGGTCAACGACCGCGACGCTGGGGAGTTCACACTGTACGTGGATGGCATCCGCAAGGCGCGGACCTTCACCGGTCTGCTCCCGGACGATCCGGACGAGGACCTGTTCATTGGCTCGAATGGCACGTTCGGTTTCTTTGGCAATATCGACGAAGTACGCATTTGGGACGATGCCCGGACGAGCGCCGAAATCTCCAGCACCATGCGTAACGAGCTGACCGGCGCCGAAACCGGACTGGTGAGCTACTTCCGCATGGACGACGCCGAGTGGACCGCCACGCCGAAGTTTGGCGCGCAGGACTTCGCGCATCCCAACGAGTTGAAGGCCGCTGCGTACGGCGAAGGCGGCTATGCCTTCCTGGGCGGCACGGGTCAAGTGCCGGAACTCACCTTCGCGGACAACGACAACGACGGCCTGCCCGACTACTGGGAAGTCGCCAACAACCTCTCGCCGAACGACAGCACGGGCGAGAACGGCGCCGCCGGCGACCCGGACAACGACGGCCTCTCGAACATCGACGAATACGCCAACGGCACGCAGGCGCGCAACGCCGACACCGACGGTGACGGCATGGCCGATGGCTGGGAAGTGATGTACAACCTGAACCCGACCACGGACGACGCCAGTCTCGATCCGGACGGCGACGGCCTGACGAACATCAAGGAATACCTCGGTGCCGACAATGTTGTTGACTTGGTCACCGTGCCGCCGAACTGGGGCGATGCCACCAACCCGCGCGACGGGGACACCGACAACGACGGCCTGCCCGACAAGTGGGAACGCCAGTACGGCCTGAGCGCCGTCAGTGCGGCGGGCGACGATGGCGCGACCGGTGACCCGGACAACGACGGCCTCACCAACCTGCAGGAAATGGCCAACCTGACCAACCCGAAGGACAGCGACACGGACGACGACGGGTTGCCGGACGGCTGGGAAGTGAACAACGGCCTGAGCCCGCTCAGTGCCAGCGGCATCAACGGCGCCACCGGTGATCCGGACAGCGACGGCGCGTCGAACCAGCAGGAGTTCGCCTGGGACACCAACCCGCACGACTCCGACTCGGACAACGACGACCTGCCCGACGGCTGGGAGATCGCCAAGCACCTCAACCCGCTGAGCGCGGCGACTCCGAACGGCCGCAACGACGACCCGGACAGCGATGGCCGGACCAACTACGAAGAGTATCTCAGCAACACCGATCCGCTGGTCGCCGAGGACAGCACGGTGGACACCGATGGTGACGGCCTGACCGACGTCCAGGAGTGGCAGATCGACATCAGCACCGATCCGAACCGCACCGACACCGACGATGACGGTGTCGGCGACTTCGAGGAAGTCCAGGTCGGCACGCAGGGCTACAACAGTCTCTCGAAGGAGAGCATCAGCAACTTTGTCGACTTGGCGCGTTACAACCGGCTCGACTACCAGGGCAACCTGGTGCTGAAGCTCGCGGCGGACCAGAACCTGGCGGTGGACCTCAGCAACCTCGCCACGGAAACCGAACGTGCCGAGTACCTGGCGTTCAGCAGTTGGACGATCGAGGCCAGGATTCGGTGCGACGTGCGCGGAACGGTGACCGGCGACCAGATCGTCATCCGGCGCTACCTGGCGACGGGGGATGGCTCGGTCCAGGACATCAACTACGAACTCGGTCTCGATAGCACGTTCCATCCGTACGTGCGCTGGGACAATGCCGGCAACACCCGGACGGTCATCGCCAGCAACCTGGCCATCTGGAGCACGACAAAGCTGGCGGTGGACCGCGAGTGGGTGCACCTGGCCGGCAGGTTCGATGCCGAGAAGAACACCTTGTCTCTGTTCAAAGACGGCATTGAGATCGCCAGCCAGGCCGACGTGTTCGGGTTCTGCCCGACCGTGAACACCAGCCTGACCCCGCACATCGAGATCGGCGGCAACTTCGCCGGTGACCTCGATGAAGTCCGGATCTGGGGTGTTGCGGACCAGACGCTGCGCTACCAGGATGAGTTCGGCCAGCAGAAGTACCTGCCCGGACTCGTCCGAACCAGCGATGAGATCTTGGCCAACTACAACCGTTCGGTCATGCCGACTACGGCTGTCTATGACGGTAGCGTCCGCGACCGGTACACGCTGGTCGACGTGGGCGACAACGACTACCAGGTCGACCGTCACGTCAGCGATGGCGTCTGGGCGGTCGTCTCCGGCACCGAAGGCGTCCTGATTCCGCGCACCTACTACTACGACTTGAACGACAATAACGCCTGGGACCCGGGCGAAGACGTGTGGCAGGACAGCACGGTGGCGGGCGGCGTCGAGGGCCGCTACGACACCGCACTGGATGCGAGAATTGCCATGGGCAGCGACGACTGGACCACGGCGGACGGCGCCACGGCCCTGGCCAAGGCCATCCGCCTGTACTACTCCGACGCCAACAAGAACGGCGCCTTCGACGTGGCGACCGAGAATGCCTGGGTTGAATACCGCAATACGGCGTCGTGGTACATCGCCCGCAAGGCACCATGGGCCGAGGGTATGGGCCTGGCCTTCTACCTCAAGTTCGATGACGGTGGCGACTTCATCGAGAACTTTGCCTGGCACGCCGACTGGCGCGCCTTCTGGAGTCACGCCATTGACCCGGCCTACACCGGGTTGGACATCAACACCGCGGTTTACGACGGCAACGGCGCGCCGACCGCACCCACGGTCACGATCAAGCCGCAGAATGCCGGCCAGGTGGCCAAGGACGCGCTGCTGCGCGCCATCATCGATCCCGGCTCGACCGACCCGGAAAATGACCGGATCACGTACAAGTACCAGTGGTACCGAGGCGCCGGCGTTACCGCGATTGACGGTGCCACGTCTAGCACCCTGAACCTGGCCGGCTTGGCCGGCTTGGTCGCTGGCGAGACCATCCGCGTCGTGGTCTACGCCCAGGACGAGTTCCTGGCTGATAGTCCTGCAGACGATAATCAGGTTCTAGTCAGTAATGAGTTGTCGCCGACCCCGCCGCGCGTCGTCAGCTTCACCCCGGCGCAGGTTAGTCCCGGCATGGATATGACGGTCGTGCTGCGGAACACCGATACTGCCACTGTTTCCCTGGTGGTCCGGTGGTACCGGAACCACGAGTTCGTCGACGATCTGACGATCGCCAGCGTGGCAGCCAACGCCACAGCCTCGTTCACCTTCAGTGGCACGCCGCTCGACGTAACATTGCTTGAGCGGGGCGACGTCTGGTACTTCCAGGCCTATGCCAGTAACGGCGTCGGCATGAGTTCGTACGTCACGAGTACCACCAAGATCGAGGGTACGACCGCCGACGTCGGCGTGCGGGTTGTCGGCGGCAGCGATACGGGTGTCAACAACGCGCCCGGCCAGCCGACCGTGTCCATCTCGCCCACCACGCCGCTACCCGAGGACATGCTGATCTGCTCGGTCACGGGCACCGGGGATCCGGAGAATGACCCGTGGGCCTATTACTATCAGTGGTACAAGTACGATGCCTTGACGTCAACCTACGTGGCCAGTGTCGGGGCCGTTCAGCGGACTCTGAACCAGTCCTACACGGTGCAGGGCGATCGCTGGCAGTGCCGCGTGTACGCCGAGGACGCGTACGGCCACCGCAGCGCCACGGTCAGCAGCAACGTCGTCATCATCAACAACCCGAACAACGGGACCACGAGTGCCTACGAGCCGAACAACACCATGCAGCAGGCGCACCGGATCCTGCCCAAGAGCAATTGGTACTTGATGACCGACACGGCGATCCAGCGGCATGCCATCTGGTCGGCCGCCGACCAGGATTGGTTCTGGTTCATCGTCGAGGATGACTCGAACTTCCAGACGGCACGGGTCGTGTTCGAGACCAATGCCGGCATTGCCACCGTCGGGATGTACTCAAACACGCATCTGATGAGCATGGACAGTGACGATACGTCCCTGCTGCTGTTCACCAGCGCGGGCCAGATGCTGGCGTCGATCGACAACTGGGGGCGCGCGACGGGGGCGGGCGGCACCAAGTATGCCAGGTTCGAGTACGACTTGGCGCCTGGTGTCTACTACGTCCGCGTCATGGCGGCAAACGTAACCAGTACGATCATGAGTTACTCCGTTCACCTCAGCATCGAGCCGGTGCCCGGGCCGACCGGACCGGAAGCTGCGACCTCCGTGACGCTGACCCCGACCAGCCCGAACACGTCGGACAACCTGGTCTGCGAAGCGAGCGGCGCCGTGTCGACCATGGGTGAGCAGTATCTGTCCTATGTGTATGTGTGGTACCGCAACGGCGTGGTCGTCCCGCCGGAAGGCAGCAGCGGCACGACACAGTCCTACGAGGGCCGGAATTACGAATTGGCCTTTGCCTCGAGTTCCAATGTACTGCTCGGCAAGTACACCCAGGCTGGCGACGTGTGGACCTGCAAGGTCTACGCGTTGGATCCCAACGGCGAGAGCGTGGGCGTGACGAGCAATTCGGTGACCGTTGGCGAGGCCAAGTGGACGCATGCGGTCCGAGTCACCAAGACGTTCGACGATGGCACGCCCACCACGGTCCAGACGGTGACCTTTGGCTGGCAGTTCGAGGCCACCCATGGGTTCGATCTGAGTATTGACGAAGACCTGCCGGGTGGACTGCCGCCTCCGGGCGACCCGTCCGGGACGCCGCCGAGCGGTACCGCGCTGGAGGCTGGCAGGTCCTTCTCCATCGGGCTCGAACCGACGCATCTGGCCTTGTCCAAGGACATGCGACCCTACGGCGACATGACGTCCTGGTACATCCAGCTCGATCTCGGTGAGAACCCGGTGTCGGCAAGGATCGAGTGGGACAGCGTGGCCATGCCGGTGAGCAACACGCCGCTGACGATCACGCAGGTTGACCCGCTGAACGATCTGGATCCGGTGTATGGCACTACCACCGACATGCTTGAGAACAACCAGATCGTCATCTCGCCGGCCGCGATCGAGGCCATGGTCGCACGCGGGGACCGTGTCCTGGTCTACCGCATCAGTCTCGGCCATGGCGACGGGTTCCAGACTTTGAGGATGTATCCCGGCTGGAATCTGGTGTCCTTCTCGGTGTTGCCGACCAACGCGGCCGTGACCAAGGTGTTCACGTACAACGGCCAGAAGGTGTATGTCGGGACGATCTGGGAGTATGTCGGTGGTGGGTATGTGGCGGCGACCGAGGTCCAGCCCAAGAAGGGCTACTGGGTCTATTGCCCGTTCTCGTTCATTGGCGGCGAATATGTCGAATTGACGGTCTTTGGGCTCAAGGTGGGCGGGACTATCCCGCTGCAGACGGGGTGGAATCTGGTCGGACCGGTAAAGGACATCGATGTGCCCACGGACTACACCGAGGCCGCCCCTGCGGCGAGTTCGGTCAAAGGCGCGGTCAAGAACGACTTCTGGTGGTTCAATGCCCAGACCGGCCAGTATGATCTTGCGAATAGCGCCCAGGACGCGAAGGGGTTCCAGATCGGCAAGGGCTACTGGATCCAGGCGAACCGCAAGGTCGATCTCCCGGCCACCAACGAGTAGTCGGGCGACGGCCCGGTCCCGGGCCTGACAAGAAAGGAACGACACGGGGCTGCCCATACGGGCAGCCCCGTTTATATTCTACCGCGGCGACTACCAGAAGTCAGAATTCAGGAGACAGGAGTCAGAATGCGTGGACCGGCAACCACGTTCGAGGATTTGGTGGTATGGCAGAAGGCGCATTTGTTTGTTCTTCTGGTCTACCGTCTGTCGCGGACGTTTCCCAAGTCGGAGATGTATGGCCTGTGCTCTCAGTTCCGACGCGCTGCGGTGTCGATTGCCGCGAACATCGCTGAGGGTTTCAGGAAGCGCACCAAGGCAGACAAGCTACGCTTCTTCAACATCGCACAGGGTTCGATTGAGGAATGCCGATACTATCTGATTCTGACAAGGGACCTCGAATACGGCAACGTTTCGGAGTTGACGCAACGGCTTGAGGAGGTCAGCAAACTGCTGGAAGCCTATATGCGTTCCATTCTGAATTCTGACTCCTGACTCCTGTCTTCCGATGTGGTGTCATGCCAGACCTACCGACGCGTGCCGAACGTGCAAGGAGCGACATGCAGGAACTCGAGGCCATTCGCAACATCAGCATCATCGCCCATATCGATGCGGGCAAGACCTCCACCACGGAGGGCATGCTGTTCTACACCGGTATGACACACCGGTTCGGAAACATCGATGACGGGACTACCGTCATGGACTACCTGCCCGAAGAGCGGGAGCGCGGCATCACCATCATATCGGCGGCGGCCTCGCTGGAGTGGAAGGACCACCTGGTTCACCTGATCGATACTCCCGGCCACATCGACTTCACCGCGGAGGTGGAACGGTCGTTGCGCGTCATCGACGGCGCGGTCGTGATCTTCAGCGGTGTCGAAGGTGTCGAGGCGCAGAGCGAGAAGGTGTGGCGTCAGGCGGATAAGTACCGGGTCCCGAAGATCGCCTTCATCAACAAGCTCGACCGCATCGGGGCTTGCTTCCAGCGTGTTCTGGACGAGATCAACGCCAAGTTCGGCGACTGTGCGTTGCCACTGCATGAACCGCTGGGCGTCGAGGACCAGTTCGCCGGGGTCGTGGACTTGCTCAGCCTGGAACTCGTGCGCTTCGGTGTCAACGACCAGGGCGAGGTCAGTCGCGAACCGTTGCCGCCTGACCTGGTGCCCGAGATGCGCCGGCGTCGTGATGCGATCGTCGAGCGGCTGGCCGACGCGTCTGACGAGGTCGCAACCGCGTACCTGGACGGTCGCGATCTGCCCGCCGAACTGCTGCGCAAGGTCATTCGTACCGAGACGATCAAACAGCGTCTGGTGCCGGTGCTGGCCGGAAGCGCCAAGAAGCGCATGGGGATCCAGACCCTGCTGGATGCCGTTATCGACTTCCTCCCGTCCCCGGCGGACGTGGGCAGTATTCAGGCGCAGACCGTAAAGTCCGATGAAACGGTTGAGCTCAAACCGGACAGCACTCTGCCGTTCGCCGGACTCGTGTTCAAGGTGGTGGCGGACCCGAGCGCCGACCTGCTCTACCTTCGGACCTACGCCGGAACGCTTCGCCCCAATTCGACGCTCTGCAACTCGCGGACGCATGAGAAGGTCAAGGTCAAGCAGATTCTCCGCTTGTTCGCCAAGAACACAACGCCGCTGGAGAAAGTGGGACCGGGTGACATCGTCGGCATCATCGGGCCGAAGGAAACGGGAACGGGCGACACTCTCTGTGAGCCCAGGCGCCTGCTTGCCCTCGAGCCCATCACCTTCCCCGATCCGGTGATTTCCATGGCGGTCGAACCCCGCTACAGCCGCGACAAGGATCGGCTCGATGAGGTGCTCGAACTGCTTTGCCGTGAGGACCCAACTCTGTCCCGTAGTTTGGACGAAGAGACGGGGCAGCGCATCATCTCCGGTATGGGCGAACTGCACCTGGAGATCAAGTTGAACCGGGCGCAAGAGGATTTCCACGTCGAGGTCCGGGCGGGCGAACCGCGTGTCGCCTATCGTGAGACGCTCAAAGCCGCCACGGTCCAGAAGGCGACGTTTGTCAAGACCCTGGGTGAAGTGGAGCTGTTTGCCGGCGTGGAGTTGGGGTTCCGGCCTGTGCCGCGTGGCGACCAGGCCTTTGCCGTCGAGAGCCGCCTGCATGACAAGTCGGCCTATCCCAAGGAGTTCGTGAATGCCGCCGTGCGTGCGTTGACCGAGGGGCTGCGCACCGGCGGTAACCACGGTTACCCCCTGATCTACCTGGCCGCCGAATTGCGCGACCTGACGATCCACCCGGAGAAGACCACTGAACCGGCTGTCGTCGGCGCGGTGCTGATGGGCATTGACCAGGCGATCCGCGAGGTGGGGACCACGGTGCTGGAACCCTTGATGCACCTGGAGATCCTGACCCCCGACGATACGGTGGGGGAAGTCTCCGTGTACCTGCAGCCGCGGCGGGCAGTCATCCATGAAATGGCATCCATGGGAACGGTGAAGCGAATCTCCTGTGAAGTGCCGTTGGCGGAGATGTTCGGCTTCGGCAAGGCGTTGCCGAAGCTGAGCGGCGGACGCGGCTCGTTCAGCATGGAGCCCTGCGGTTACCAGGAATTGCCGTCCGCCGTCGCGACCCGGATGTTCGGCACGGCCTGAGTTGCATCGGGTCGCGGTCAACCTACAGTAGGTTTTCAGCTTTCAGCTTTCAGGTTTCAGCTTTCAGGAAGTCAGGGCTCCCTCCCTCTCTCCCCCTTCCTGAACACTGAAACCTGACACCTGAAACCTCTCACGTCGGGCGGTTAGTTCAGTTGGTTAGAACGTTTGGTTTACACCCAAAAGGTCGCAGGTTCGAATCCTGCACCGCCCACCAGCCTTCGCCCGTCGCCCCTCTCCGGGTCGACGGAGCTACGGCTGGCACGCCAGCCAGCACCCACGCCCCCGAACGACGGCACGCGACGGCGGTCCACGCTTTTATTCGACCTGTGCAAGCACGTCCCCATGGAGAAATGGGCCTCCGCGTGGAGGCCGGGATATGCTCGCTTGTAGTGGGCTCGTAGCGCG